>JFJP01027128.1_pt1 | contig 19784 bp, 12 predicted proteins | sample 431651 | NCBI WGS metagenome assembly JFJP01 (sample SAMN02602958, study PRJNA72255) | Microbial mat metagenome, whole genome shotgun sequencing project. | biome: fresh water; feature: sink hole; material: water; isolation source: purple microbial (photo- and chemosynthetic) mats found in...
AATAAGAATTCAAAAAATATTTTCCTATTTAATAATAAAAATGAATTAACAATTTAATCATCATCATCTTTTTTCATTCTATTTTTTTAAAAAATATAAATATTCCATTATGTTAAAAATGTTTAAAAAGTAATTCTCGAAAGATTTGGTCTTAGAATTGCAGTTCTTCAATAATTTTTTCTATGTATTTAAACTCCAAAGGCAATGAATCACGAATATTAAATCTTATAACAAACAATTTTAGAACGTTTTGAATTTTTTTTATTTTTACTCTAAAACTTGTCTTTTTGTTTCATCATCTAATAATCTAAAGGCCATCCATATAACTAAATGATGCTTTTAAAATAATTTCTACTCAAAGGTTTATTACCGTTTTCAGGCTTCTTCATTTTCCTGATATCCTTACTTAAAACAGAGAGCACCTTTCTAAAATGTTTGTTATAGGATTCACTTTTCAATAACCTCTTTTTTAATATTTTTTTAATTAATTTCCAATTTTCTTTTAGCTCAGAGAAACTTTTGGCAATTGACTGTAGAACAAATGTTTCTATTTATTTAGAATGTAAAAAATATTGAAAACCTGATTCTGATCAGAAATTCCATCTTTGAAAATTTTTTGTTTTTGTTTTGAAAATATTTGATACTTTACAGCAACGGCAACAAATCTATCAAAAGACATAGCTTTTTCACCTATTTTTTAAATCATAAGACAGAAAATAAAAATAATTTTGTGACTCACCAGTGTCATCAAGTTGAATGTCGCATTCCAAGAAAAACAATTCCTTCACTTTGTTGATATCAACTAATCTATTCTCAATATTTCTGTAAACAACTAAAAACTTTCAAAATTATTTTTAGTTAATGAATTAATTAATTTAATTTGAAATCAAACTTCATCATATTCCATTTGGTCATTTTGATCAAGCTAAATTAAAAAAAATTCTTTACAAAAAAGAGAAATTTTTTTCAACATCAGCTGCTTTAAACAACTCCTCCAGGTTTTTTCTTGTGCTAACCTTTAAATTCTTATATTGTGTCAATATTATAGTGATATAGGCATCTAAATCCATTACTATGATGTTTTTAATAAAAATTGGTTTTCTTCTTAAAAAAATTACTTTTTAAATTTCTTTTGGGATCAATTTGAACAAATTTTTCAATCTCTCATTAATTTGAAGACAATAAAAAACTGAAAAAAAACATTTATTACTTTAAGCAAAAGCTCATCAAGCTCTATTTTATCCAATGATTTTTCAAATTGATTCATGCAATAATCTAAACCTCGACTCTTTTTCCTTCAATAAATATTTTTTTCAAAAAAAATTAGTCAAACATAAGAGATAACAATTTTCTCATTTATGATATTTGCCAATCCCAATCCATTATTATATCTAATTTATTTTATTTAAAAAAAAAATCAAATCAAAAGTTTCAAAGAAAATTACATTTCATCTAAATATTTCAAACTCATAAAATAGAAATTGCATTCGTCTGATTGATAAGAATCAATTAAATTCATCAATCTACAAAACGTATAGACTTTCGGAATATTAATAAAGCTCAAAGCACTTGTATAAAAAAAAACAAAACATTGAAATGCTTCATTTTTTAAATCCTTAAAAAAAAATAACATGACAATATTTGGTTTCAGAGACTGATTTCAACCCATATTTTTGCAAAAACAGCTCGTAAGCGATGATATATAAAGGGCTTTTATTTTGATTCAAGTTTTTTAATTTATCTGAATAAATTCCGGAAATATATTTCAGCACTGCAGTTTTCGAAATTCTTTTCAAACTACCTGTGGTTTGGTGAGTATTTCTAGCTTTTCGCAAAATTTGAGAGGCAAATTCATAATTAAATCCCTTATAAATAGATTTTTTTTGCCAAAAATCTTAAATTTTATATAAATAATTGATTTAATTTAATTTAAAAAAACCTGGAAGATATGAAGCCCGACCAGCATTTCCAGGTATCTCTTTATAATTTATAATTTCTGAATTTCTTGCATATTCTTGCTCAATGATAAGAGAAGATCTAAAAGAAGATCTGTTTTTTTCCTCAACATTATGAGGTTTTTTTTGAATGTCAAATTTTGAATTATTATTTTTAATCTCTAAATTTTCAAAAGATTGAACGATTGACTGGGATTTCGTTAAAATTTTTGAAGATTTCCTTTGAAAACTTTTGATGTTTTCTTCCAAATTTTGTATTTTCATTAATTCCTCAGCGGAAAATTTGATATTTTCTTTTAACCTACCAATTAAATCAATAAAACATTAAAAAAAAAGAGAATATAACTTGAATTTTTTTTCTTTATTTGGAGCATTGGGATCAATTTCTTCATAATAAATAAATAAATAAATAAAGAGATAAAATAAAAAATGTTCACCTTCTTCCTGAAAAAATGCATCATGGAAGTTTTTCGCTTGTTTGTCATATTCCAACTGCATATTTGCCATATTTCCATTGATGCTTTCCAAATTCTTCTGGAAATAATTGATTTTAGAATTCTTTTTGTTATTTTCTTCAATCAAATTTTCGTTTTGTGTTTTCGTATTAAAAAGTTCCATTTTCATGCTTCCTTTTTCTATTTCTAGAATTTCAATCCTTTTCTTCAAACTATGCGTTCCAACTTCTAGTTCATTGAAGCTGTCAATGACAGCCGGATAGATTTTACTGATATTTTCTTTAAAAATTGATGGCAAATTATTCCCATTTAGAAATTTTCTTAAGATTTCTAAATAAAGTAAAGAATCATCGACTTTTCTTTTGAAAATTTTCTTTTGTAGAAACTCAATAAGAGGTTCGAAACTCCTGTTGGCTCTATTGACAGCAATTTGCGCATTTGCTTTGTTATTTATGATTTTTTTATCAAAAGATTTGATAATGCTTTTGATGGGAGAAAGTGAGTTCTTTTTTGGAGAAAATTTGATTGCTTTTTGTTTCATAGAATGTGTTGACTGCCTTGACTCAGCCTTTGAATTTTCAGATTTTTCGGATATAGATTCATGTCGACTTATTTTAGTTTTTAGAGCCAAAGGTGCTTTTAAATTATTTATTTCAATGCTTTGACGCAAATTTCTTTTTTTTAAAGGAATTTGAGGCGAAAAAATAACGCTTTTTTTCTTGGTTTTTATTGGCGATTTCGACGTTGAAATTTGAATTTTTTTATTTTTCCGCCAAGGCTTTTGAGCAATTCCTTGGACAGAAAGTGTTTTTTCAAATTTTTCATCATTTTGCTCTGTTTTTAAATTTTCTGATACTTTTCTTTGATTTTGATTAAATTCATCATTCATTGATAAAATATCCAAATTATCGTTAATTTTTGAAAAATCGTTTTCAATAACTCCTTGTTTCGACAAAATATGAGATGTTTCCTGATATTTTCCTTCAATAAATTCAAGGAAAGCGGAATCATTTTTATGGGATTTTTCTTGATAAATACGGGTTTTTTCAATCAGTTCTTTTTCATCCATTTCCACGATTTTCTTTTCTTTTTTTATTTTAGCTTGAGTTTGTTTATCTTTAAATTCAATCAAATGTTTAGTTGTTGTATCTTTATCCAGCATGAAATTCAAATCCTTTGTAATTTCTGTATAGTCATCAATAGTATCAAACAAACCTTCTGTATCAACTGCTTTATTCCCAAAAACCAAATGATCTAAATCATATTTATTATCAACATCCACTTCTTCATATTTCACTTTTTGAGTTTCATTCTTTTTGAAACCTATAAGTAAATCCTTCAAATTATTGCCTTCTTCTTCAAAAGCTTCTTCAAGGAATTGATCTTTGTTGAATTCAATTTGGTGGGTCTCCAAAAGAAGTTCTAATTTCTTTTGAAACAGCTCTCTTTGTCTGAATTCTTTTTTCAATTCCTCAAATTTCTCCAGAACTCCTCTCATATCTTTTTCAAGTTTTTTATTCTTATTTTTCAAAAACCTACAATTTTGTGATAAAACATCATTGAAATCCTGCAAAGACACTTTTTCACTCTCTAATTTTTGACTCTTTTCTTTTAAAACGGCAATCTCACTTTCATACATCTGATTAATTCTTTTAATTTCTTTCGAATAATTTTGTTGCATTAGATCCCCATATTCCTTCTTTTGATTTAAAGCTGTTTCCCAAATATTTACTAAGGAAGTCCATATCCTTGACAATAAAACTCCTCGTTCATTACATTCAATAGAAACTTGTCGAATAATTTCAGTGAAACATGCTGAATAAATTAATTGTAATTCTTCGTTTTTTGTGTCACTTGATGAATTTGCACTAGAACAATCGTGAATTTGGGTCTCAAGCATGAAATCAAGCCAATTTGAAAGAGATATTACATCGTTTCGATTCACAGGCAAACGGAAATCTTTAGGAGGATCTTCTGGATTGTAATTAATTTCAAAATCATTACGGATGATTTTCTTAAAAAAGGATTCATCTTTGGATTCGTAATCAAGAATTCCAGGATGGCAGAGATTTGAAAGCAAAAGAGGGTTGATAATTCCAGGAGTTCCATTTGCTTCAGTCTGAGTTTCTAAATAATTTCTTTTGATGTTTTTCACATTTGATTCAAAAGGTAATTTTTGTTTCACTTTCACTATTAAAATTGACTTTCTAAATTATTATAATAGAAAAAACGATAAAATACTTTGAATATAACAATTATCTTTAAAAATCGGGCTTCTTATCTATATTTATTTATATATATATATGGAAAGGAAAATTTTAAAGACTTTGTTCAATAAACTCATTTCATTTTCATTGATTAATATGCTCTGATTTATTTTCTTATTTGAAAAAGCTTCATTCATTGATCTCTTGCTTTTAGTTCTGAGGTCATTGATATACGAGATATCTCTTTCTGTATCTAATTTATCTTTATCAATTCTCATTTTACTTTTGATAAAATCTGAATTTCTTTTTTATTTTAATTTATTTTCTTCTAAACAAATGAAATTAAAAAAAATCTTTACAATTTCTTCAATGGATTAAAGCCAGTTTCTTTATATTTAAAAAGATGATCTCCTTCTTTTAGTTCTTGATAAAATTTATTTGCGTTTTTATTAAAATTCTTTGTTGTGCGAAAATTTAGCTGAGTTTCTTCATTTCTTTTTTCCTCATTTTGAATAGCTTTTTCATGAGAATTTTGAGAAAATATTTAAGTTTTTTTACATAAATTCTTTAAAATTCGGGTCGATAAATTGGTTTTTCTAAACATGTCATCATAAGTGTGTTTAGGAAAATCTATGCTTTGTAAAAGAGTTTGGTTTGGGAGAACTTTTGATGGAAAAGAAAGACGATTGCTTGAAAGAACTGCTTTTCCTAAGGAGTTTATATTCTTGGTTGCAGGCTCTGTTATTCCTACTTCTGAAATTTTCTTCAACTTCTTAACAGAAGATGCATTTCTCATTGAATCGTCTTTATTCATTTTAAATTAGTGAAAAATAAATTTTATCAGTTTATGAAGCAAATTAATTTTTATGTTAATAAATTTTTTTTGATCTTTTTCGGAAAGAAATTATAATTTTTTTTAAAAAATTCTGTTAATTTAAATAATTATATAAATCAATATGCTAGAATTGGATTCCTTCATGGAATCTAAAGAAGATTATGAACCCGATTTTTTAGGGAAAAAATAAAGAAATTATTTAAATTATTTTTTTTTAAAACAAAATTTAATTTTGTAAACTGCATTTATTGTAAATTTTTTTCTTTAATTATGTTTAATTTTAACCCATTTCGAAAAGTCTCTTCATTTGCTCTCTCCAAAGTAAAAATTGATCCTAAATAATCTCATTATTTATTTTCTTTTATTTAAAAATAAGTTTCTGACTCCATATTTCAGTTCAATCGATGAAAGTCAAATAAATGTGGGTTTCTGGAAAGGTCTCCTTTGATTTTGAAGCAAATTATTTCATTCAATATATTTAGGAGAAATAACCTTGACAAATCTTGAACTTTCCAAGAATTTTTTCTTCCTGAACAACATAGATCTTGAAGTCCTTTACAGCATAATCCATGAAATCAAAATCAAAATTCCATGGAATTCAATTAATAGCCAAGTATTCCAAAACAAAATTCAAATTTTTTTTTAAATAATAAAAAAGCCGATAGAAATAAGTATCACAGGATTAAAAGTAGTGTTAAGCAACGTTCTTGATCGTTCAAAGAAGCAGAAAAAAGAGATGAAAGAACAACTAAACAAATTGAAAAAAGAAGCACTATCACAATATGACCAGAATCTTTCGAAGAACTTCCAAAAGGAAAACCCGATCTATTTTTCGACTCTAATCCAGAATCTTATTCAGAATGCAAAACTCGTTGTACGAGACATCAGTGCAATTTTCATCTATCAAATCAAAGATTTTGAGCTGGTGAAATTTGGTCTCATAATCAACAGTTTTCAAATAGGCAAATCTTCAAAAAGAGATGAATCCATTGAAGGAAGTCTTCGAAAAAATATAATGTTCTCAAAGGTTTCTATTTTCTTTGAGTTCTATGATTCCTTCCATATGAATAACAAATTTCACGAATTCAAAAATTTCGACATAGAACAAGAAAACATTCAAAAGAATGAAATCCATGAAAATGAAGAATTGATAGGAGATTCGCCTTCACTCAGCAAGAATTATATTGTGAATAATTTCGATTTTTCTATGGAATTAAAGTTAGAGTTCATCTCAGGATTGGTTTTGGAAATGATAATCACCACTAGTCCGATTTTGATTTTCCTTAAACAAAGACAATTGAGACATTTAACAAGAGCTATAGAATCAATTCTCTATTTACGCTCAGATAGACCAGATGTCAAGCCAGGAATTAGAAATGGCACTGTTCTTTGGTGGAAATATGCCTGTAAATTTTAATATTCTTTGTATTTATCAATGAATTTTTTTGTTTGGGGGAAGTCAAAAGAGTTCTAAAAGAGGAGAAGATTCCATTGAAAATCAAGAATAAAGACTTTTTAATTTTCTATAAAGCAGAAAAATATAAGAATTTATACGCTAAAACAAAACTTCAAGAAAATGAAATGACAGCCAAAGAAAAAATGTTTTTGCTGCACTTTGAAGAAATTTCGTCGCTTGTAGAAATATTATCATTGAGAAATCTCGCCCTGCACACCATTGCAAGTATGAAGCAGAAAATGAACGATGAATCAGAAAAACAGCAGAAAATAGCTCGAGATTGGTTCGATCAATTTAAAATAGAAAATCCTTTAGAACTTCTTGGAGATCTGAAGTTGAGTCTGCTCGAAAAAGAAGAAAAACCATTTAAATTGCAAATGAATTTAGAGATTAAGAGATTGGATATTCTCGTTCAGGAGAATGAAATGCTGAAATCTCTCAAGAAATTGCATAATTATGTGACAGTTTTCGCAGAAGCTTTAGATGAGAAAAAAGACCTCAAAGAGAAAATCTTAAATCATATCAAAGAAAATTTCGTTCAAGAGATCTCTAATCAACAACGATATATCCAAAAAGTCGCATTTGATCAAAAGAATCTTGTTATTTCTCCAACCCATAAAAAATCTATCAATAATTGGAATGAAAAGATCACTATTTTTGGCAAAGATTCGAAGAAAATCCAGAAAAAAATGCTGCTTCAATTGTCGATAAAATCAGTAGAAATAATTTACGAAGTTACAGATTTCCTGTCAACAGAAATTCATTTCAATGTGAAAAGTGTTGAAGGGATTGATATGCATAAATTGAATAATGAATATAAGAAATTTCTTGATATCCCAAACGGCTTCTTTTTGCATATGACATCCATCTCCTCCAAAATCCATCTCGAAGGTTATGAAGATTGGCTCGTGAAGATAAATCTTGAACTTAACCTTGAAACTTTCCAAATGACGCTTTGCAAGCCTTTTATTGAAAGAATATGTAATCATAATTTTTTTATTTTTATTGGTTGTAATTAAAAAAAAATAACAAAAATACATTTTTTATGTTTATTTTCTCTTTAGATTCTTTAGGTCAAATGGTGATGTTCGACCCAAAAAAATTCTATGAAGAAGCTTTGAAAAAAGAAAAATATGAGACTGAACAACAAGATCTCTTTTTTAACACGATTATTTTAGAGAGAAAAAAAGTGACACGGGAAATAAATTTAAGTCTTAACATTCAAAACATCAATATTTATTTCCCATTTGAATATTCTTCAAAGGATAGCATGCTGCATATCCAGATTAAAGACTTAAAATTATATAAACGAGAGGATCAAAATGACCAAAATACTGCAAATGACAAACCTCCCTATCGAGCCTCATCTATATTGAACAGTGTCTCCATGTCGAACTACAATCAAAACATTTATCCAAAGAAAACTGTGTTAGAATTCAACCCAATTTTACTCAAAATAAACTGTCTGAAAATCCTTATTGTTTCTGATTATGGCTGGGAACAAAAAGAAAACCTCTTTATTCAGAACCTCCACAGACTTAAAAACACGAAATTATACCCAATATCTCCTCTTGATTTGAAAATTAACAATTCTGAAAGTTTTCTCTCGAAATCTGACACCAGCAAAATAATCCTTGAGACTCTTCCAATTTCCTTCAGATTAGAGAAATTCAAAACCTTAGAAACAATAAAAAATGAAGATTATTTTATAATGAGGGGTATCAAACGTCTTCACACTAGTGATAAAAAAATCGCACCTCAAACCTCAAAGCTTTCCATCAATATGCCTATGATAATAGTCAATTTAACCATAGGTCAATTATATACACTTATGACTTTAGTGAAAATATGGCAAGAATCTGGACCGGATTTGTATAAAGCTGTGATGGATGAAACCAAAATTTCTAATAATCTAAAGCCAGAACTATTAAAACCACTCCAAAAACAGAACAAAAACGTGAATATACAAACAAATAATCCCTTTGCACAAAGAAACGCCTATGTTGATCCAAATATTGATTATGGGGATAGTGCTGTTGAGGAAATTCTGAAGACATTTGAGATTTCTTCGATAGATTTAAGCTGTGAAGGAGTCAATTTTTCAATATATTTGAAGAATATTCATGAAAAAGAAATACTCAATGAGGGCCAAAAACATGCAAATCAATTATTTTCGGTTTTTATTGATCGTATTAAATTTTTAAAGATCCAAAAATACTTTAATTCTGAACAAAATATCCACATTCGAAAAATTATCTTTCAGAATCACAATTGTCTCTCGCTGAATCTGAGATCGCTTTTTAAGAAAAAGCTTGAAAAAAAGCTTTCCAAAGAGCACAAGAAACATAACAAAAACAGCTTAAGTCCATTAAAAAGTGCAAATAAATCATCAGAAAAAATAAATATAATACCAGAAAAAATTAAAGAAAAAGAAAAAGAAGAAGAGTTTAAAAATCAAGAACAAGAGGATTCAATGTTACAAAAATTATCACAAGAGCTTTCTGAAATAAGTAAAATAAAGCTGGTTCCCATGAACGTTTTAGATTCCCGTCCAGACCTTGAACAATTTCTATCGAGTTCCAATCATCCGAAAACCTCACATCCTGAGAACGAGCTTCCTTCATTGAATATTTGCAAGCTTTGCACCCAAAGCATCTTTCCGCATAGAAGATTAATAATCAATTCTCTCAATCATCCAAATGAAGACGCAGATCCTATTTCTTCATCAGATAAAAAAGATCATATCAACATTTGTATCAAAATAACAGAAAGGGAAATGGAGAAATTCAAACGCAAGAAAGCCACTTATCAAGACATTGGAGTAAAATTAACAGATTTTATTATAGTGATCGATCCAACAGTTATCCAGACTTTAAGAAGCATATATGATATAAGCAATGACTATTCAGATCAAAAACTAGGATCATTCAAGAAATTCATGAGAAATAATGGATTTTGGCCTGATTTCATGTTCCATGAACAAAATCCTCAGAAAAAAGTTTCTTCTTCTTCAATAAAGTCCGACGTTGCTGATTCTCGTTTTTCCATCGTGATGAATTCATTAACCCTCTTATTCCATTTTAAACGTTCGAACATATATATCCTAAATTTAAAAAGCTTAGTTTTCACGAGTGAAAACTATAACATTTTCACTATGATCAGATTAACAGCTGAAAACCTCTCATTACATGATACTTCAGCTAATACTGGAAATCACACAGATTTGATACTAAATTATGATAAAACCAAAACATCAAAACTCGATTGTGAGATCAAGCTTTTCGACGAAAACTTCACCAGCATAAAAAAGTTCTCAACCTACGTGGGAATTCGAATCTTGAATGCACGAGTGCTGTTTCTTAAACGAATAGTTTGTGAACTTGTTGAATATCTTAGAAAACATGTTTTTCCAAGTTTTTCATCACAAGAAACTTCACAAAACGGAGTTTTTATCGATTCGAAAATCAAAGATAATCCAGTTAAAACTCCTAGTTCTTTTAAATTAGAAATTTTAATCATGAATTCAATGGTCGCAGTTTATCAAAACTCAATTTCACAGAATTTGCTATTTGTAGAGTTCAATAAGCTGTGCATCTGGTCGACAGGATTGTGGGGAATGGAGATGGGCGATTTATTGAAAACAGGTTTTATGGATTGGGAAAAACATGAAGAGGATTCACAATCCAAAAACGACGAAGAGTTTTACGATGTTAATGAAGAAAATTCTCCTCATTCTCCTCATTCTCCTCATTCTCCTCATTCTCCCACTCACACACAGGAATCCTTTGCAAATGCAATACATAAGCAGGCTAAATTTAAGATTTTTAAAAATGAAAAAGTCAAGAAACCTGAAAAAATCATGGAACAAGGGACACTTTTCTTTGAGAGTCGCGATTTAAAACCTAAAGAAATATTCGGTACTTTGAATAATTTTCTTGAAGGAACAAAGTCTGGATTGTTTTTGAATAAAAATCAAGCTAATAATGAAAAGAATCTCGATGATCTTGATGAGGCCACAAGTAAGATATATGAGGATTTAAATGATGAAGAGGATACAACAGAGCGTAATAATGCATCAAATGTCACCAATCAAATATTTAAAGAGATATATTGTATAAGAGTGGAAGAATTAAAGATTTTGACAAATAAAGAATACCCTGAAGAGGAAACCTTATTTGTTCAAACTCCCAAAGATAGTATGACCATAGATATCAATATAAATGATGAAGAGTTTGCAAAGGAAGGGCTTGATGATGAGAATAATAAAGAAAGAATATCATGGCCTATAACCATAAATTTGAGAGTGAAAAAACTTTGGATTTACAGCTATGAGCCTGAATTTAGTTTGTTGATGAATATTTTGCAAGAAAATTTGGGTGAAATTCCAACAACTGTGATAGATCCGACTCCAGCTGATATTACAAACAATGATATCTATCTTTATGTTAAAGTAACAATTGACGAAGCTTTATTGAAGATTTTTAAAGGAACTAGAGATGATTTAAGAGAACAAAATAGAAAAATAATTTTAAACAACAAACCACGATTTTTATATAAGAATGCATGTTCATTGGCTTTAATTGATTTAAAAGATATTAACTTTAAGATGCTTTTGCAAGAAAATGGAAGTAAAAAAATGATTCTTTCTATAAATAGATTAGATGTGAGCGATCTTCGATTAAATTCTCGATTGACTCATTTTAATAAAAGTGTTCTTTTCAGCATAGTGTCTAATCAATTCAACCTTGATGAAAATACAATAACAGCAACAACACAAGAGCCAGCCTCACCTTATAAAGAAGTAAATGAAATAAATATCAATTGTGATGAATTAAATCAGAATGTTGAATACACTCATGACCAGGATAAAGGATTAGAAATCGAATTTGATTTTGATCAGAATCCAAATCAAAAAGATTTACAACAAGAAAGTCCTGAAAAAAAAGAGAAACTCAAAAACAAAAACAGACTTTCCTCTAAAAAAAAGGTGAATTTCAATCATTATGAAGATCCTTTGGAATATTCTGATCTCGTCAATTCTGAAAAAGAAAAAAACTCTAAAAGCTGCAAACCCTCATTAGTTCTTCAAAAGCTTCCCTCTGTCATTTTGGATTCAAATCCAATAGCTTTGAAAAAGAAAAAGAAAAATTGGAAGGAAAAAATTCAAGAATTCTTTTCAAAAATGTCTACATGCTGTAAGCGAAAAAAGAAAAAGAACACTCCCATTAATTTATTCGATTTAATTCCGAATAATAATATTGAATCCCAAAAGGATTCAACGAAACGTCAATTTTTGCTTCTGAGTCCTACTCACAACATTCAATCTTCTCCAAAAAACTTTGTTTTAAAAGATCGCCTTTCGAGGATTGTTCCTGAAGAATCTCCTCACTATGAGAATTTCCAGGATAAACCAAATGAATTAATAATTCATAGTTTGAAATCTGTAAAACAGCCCTATCTTGAAGATTCAGAAGATGAAGTAAAAAATTTTCAAGGAAGAGATTCGGAATTAAAACTGATTTTTATGTCAAGGTACGATGGAGAAAAGTTAATAAAAATCAAAGTCACTAATAAGAATCTTGTTCTGCTAGTAGATCTTTTGAGTGAACTTGTTTCGTTCTTTATGAAACCTTTTGATGGCACTAATATTCCAAGATATATCCAAAAAACACCATTTAACAATAATCCACCTATGATCGTTAAAGTTGAGCTTTCGAATATCTATTTGATCCTTTTAGCAGATTTCAAAACAATAAAAGACACTGAATCTATTTCAGTTCTAATTGATCTGAGTTATGAACATAAATGGTTAGGAGATGCTTATGTAGGGCCTGGTTCTATTGAAATTGTTGTTTTTCTATACATAAAAAAGTTTTGTTTGTTTAAAACTCCAGATCTAATGAATGATGATTGTATTGGTGGCTGTGTCTCAAAGGCGGATTTCCCTTTCTTTAATCTTTTAGTTGAACAATTCGAGATAAAATTCTTATCAAATTATCGTATAGCTTTCTATACAGAAGACAGAACTCTTGAAGAGAAAAGAAAATATAACCCAAGTGATTATGCAACAGACCAGGAATTGATGTATTCTTTTTCTGAGAAAATGCTGACATTAAAAAATCCCATTGGAAGAAAAGAGATCCACCTTCCTATTAAAAAAATTAAAGGAATTATTCAAGTGATAAATCTTTTAACAGAAGCCACTTTGCATCAAAATAATGTTAATTCACCTCCTCCATATAGCCAACAAAGCCTTCTAGAACCAACTTTGCTTTGTGTGGAGCAATTTGATGTGACCATTGAACAAATAAATATTCATATTTTGAAGAATAAAAATAAGGTTCAATATGGAAAATTAATCTTTAAAGACTTTCGTCTTGTCGGCATTAGAAAAAATGAGAATTATAAGTTTAAATTGAGAGGAACTCTTTCTATTGATTATTTCAACAAGAGAAAAATGGATTTTGAGCCACTTCTTGAGCCTTGGACTCTAATGCTGATCGCTTGCCAAATATTAGGAAATTTACAGATGGTTATACAAAATGATCAGAATTTTGAAACAGAAGCCTATTTCGTCAAAGAAAATAAAAATTCCCTCAATTTTAATATCACAACAGCTGGTATAGAAACTATTTTGGAGGCCTATCAAATTTTTTCCTATGAGAGTTTAGATGAGAATGAACCCTGTAAACTTTATAATAAAATGGGATGCATGTTAAGATATAGGAACGCAAAGCTTCAAGAAAAACAGAAGATTTTTTGGCTCCATGAACGGAAATATTGTGACATTTGGTCAAAATTCAAGCCCAAAAAACCTACCAAATCAAAATCGGTGATCACACACACGGCTATTAACATACTTCTTGTAAATAAAGACATTTCAAACATTATTCAAGAATCACAATTCCCAGCATTCACTGAAGAGAGACCGAATGAGGATGATCAGTTTAGCAGCCAAAATCACCACAAAAGATCAATTCATCAAACAAAACCAATAATGTTCTCATTTTCAAGCACAAACACTTCGTCAATGACTCAAGATAAAAAAAGAAAGAAATTTGGATCAACAGAGCATTCAAAGTTCACGAGTACAAATAAAACAGGTAATGAACCAGTGAAAAAAGTCTCATTATTTTCTACTATTGATTTTCAAGAAGCAGGAGGTTTTGGCAGTCTTGGGGAAACAATTCTAGAAAAAAGATCATTTGATATTTTCTCAAATAATTTAGAAACAATCATTGAACAGTCAGAACCAAACATCAATTTGAATCGTTCCAACACTCCAAAAAGCCAAATTAATGAGCTTGGATTAATTGAAAAAGGCTTTAGGGAGACAAATATATTTGGGAGATCCAAGAGTAATAAAGCCCCTCCAAAGATTATAGAAGGTTTGGATAGTGAAAAGGATCATAAATTAAGTGATTATCGTATGATAAAGGATGTTTCTCTTGATCACGTAGGAAAAACTGTGTATAAACTTGAAAGAATTAATCGTATCAATCAAAACAAGCAGAACTCGAATAAAAATATCTTTGGGATCGATCTTAATTTTGATTCTTTGGATTTCTTATCAAAAAATCGCAAGATTAATGAAGATGGCAACAATTATATGTTAGTAGATGTTCGATTTAGTCCAAAAAAAGGTTATAAAGAGATTTTTGTGACAACTTGTGTTAAATTTCTGAATAAAATGAACACTGATATTGAGATTAGTTTTTATTGGAAGTATAAAAAAAACGCGCTTAAAACCATTATCATGAAGCCTGATCATGAATATTATATTCCGCTAAAATTCATTGAAGCTTCAACTTTAGTCACTTTTAAGAATAATCGTCTTGGGGGCTTTGATTATATTGATTGGGAAGATGATCGAAGTGAAGATATTGAAGACAGTAATAGTGACGAAAAAAACGAAGAGGACTATCCAAATCCATATCCAGGAAATTATGATAAATCTATTCAGGATTCTCCTGATTATCGTCGGAATGGCAGTATTCCTCCAAAATCCTTCAGTGCTTTGAATGCAAATCTCGCTTCATCTCCTCCAACAAATACTCATAATATTGGAAGTTATCAAACATTAAAACCCTCTGGAATGATTGACTCAATTAATACAGGTAGCTCTGGCAAGAGAGCCATCCCAGGTAGTTCAAAGGGTTTCTCTTTTAACCTTAATAAAGAAGGAGGAGAAAATAGAGATAAATCAAATTTCAAAGAAAATAACAATAATAATCTTGTTGCTTCAAAAGTGCCAATTTCAGCTGAATACGAAAAACATGATCTTGATAAATTCATTTGTGATAAATTGACATTAGGAGAATTCGAGCAGGTGGACCAACATGAACTTTATAAAAAAGAACATGCAAAGAAAGGATTGCTTGTCTATAAAAACGATTTTGTGGTCAATAGCATTCATCATCACGGAAAAGCCAGTTATGGAAACTTTTATTTCATATTAAGCTGTGTGAAGGCCAAAATGGAAACACAAAAAAGACATAATAAAGAACGTGAGGAAGTTTGTTATGAAACAACTTTGATACTTTTGCCAATTTTCAAAATAACTAACCTTACGATGAGTCCCTTGTTCATTGAATATGGTGCATTTGCACATACATCATCCAAGAAAAAAAATCCAGAGACACGTGATGAAGACCATAAATATTCCAAAAAAACTTTGTTTCCAAAAAGTTCCTATGGATGTTCAGATATTTATTATGGAGATGATTTGTCCTTTAATCTTTCTTTAAAGGTTGCTGGCAATGAAAAACCGAATAGTGATCAATCAATGAAAAGCAGAGATATTAGAATATATAAATCAGAAAAGAACTTCCAAATTCCAATAAAATTAAAAGCCAAAAACCTGAATAATATAGCAGAAATTCATGACATTAGGGATTATAAAGGAAAGAATTTCTATTTGTGGGCTGAATTTAAAAAAACTTCTCCGAAATCCAGAGAAATTATAATATTTTGTCCTTATTTGATCATTGATGAAACAAACAAACTCTATTTCAAGGAAAGTAGTTCATTTTTGAGTACCAAAACCTACTCCAAATATTTTAAGAGCGCTACTTCAAATAAAAACCTTGGAAGTAAAAGTATGAATTTCTCACAAATTTTTGAAAGGGAGGGGACACAAAAAGAAGAAAATTTCGATGAACTCCTAGAAAAAGCTAATATCAACAATCCATTTATTAAGGATCGTGTCAAAAAAGAATTAGAAGTTTATAAAAAAATCCACATGTTTTCAACATCCAAAAAGATGAAAGCCATTCAAATTGCTTTACAGGACTCATTGAAGATATGGTCTAAGCCATGTCCTTTGCAAACAACTGAAGACGTCTTATCAGTAATTGAAGCTCCTGTGGATAGAGATGTTCAAGCGACAAATTCACAGCAAAATAGGAATAACACTAATAAAAACTATGAAAATATGCTGAATACTATCTTGAATAAAACAATGAATAGGCATCATTATGCAAAACAAGCTCGGAAAAAATATCAATTTGGAGTGAAAATCCTACCAGCTCCTGATCCTTTTTTCAGATCAAAACTAATCGTTTTTACTCCAAGATATATGATAAAGAACGAATCTGACAATCTGATAGCAATAGCCCAATACGACACTGAACACAGTGAAGATGATATCATCAGAATAAGAAAAGATCAATGGCATGAATTTCATTGGACAGATCACAAGAAAAAAGAATATTTAGTGATGAGTCTTTGCAATAAAGTGACTGGGAATGTATATGGCTGGTCAGGTCGCTTCAAGATCGACAAAGTTCAAGAAATAGTGGTTAAATTGAAGCAAAAACAAGATAATGAGTTTGAATTCACGAAAATCAGCATCAATATCTATGAGAATGTTCAGTGTATTCGAATCATTAATGAAGATAAAGAGAATCCTCCTTATTCCTTACATAATGAAACCAATCATGAAATCGCTTTTCGTCATAAGATTAAAATTGGCAATAAAAGAAATCAGGAAGAAGTTCCATTCACAATACTTTATCCTGGGGATTCAGTTAATTTTACATGGGAACAATGGGATGATGAAAATGATAGGATTCTTCAGGTTGAAATTGAGGGCCAATTAAAAGATTACCCTATAGAGAAAACTCAAGAATGTGATCCATTTATATTGAATCCACCAACAATGAAAAATTTAAATACACAGAGCAAAACACATATTTATAGAAAAGGGTATTTGAAAATTGGGAAAGATGAGAAGAAAAAGAAAGAAGATTATTACTGCGTTTTATCAGTAGCAAACCAAAAAATGAAATTGTATGATAAAGACAATGCAAAAAAAAATACGATTCATCTCAAAGGAGCTAAAATTGAGAACGCCTTGGAAAATGAATTTATTTTGAAAACCTCTAAAAATGTTACATATCAATTCAAAGCCAAAAATGAAGCCGATAAATCAGAATGGGTAAATCATATCTGGAAATCCATTTTATTAGAAAATCCAGAAATAATTTTTGTCAAAATTGAGCCTGTAAACTTAACAAAAGCTATTAAATTTCATTCAGAAGGTGAAGATTTCCTTATTCCTTTAAGAGATGAAGAAGAAGAAGAGCCAAGGATAAGAAAACATAAACGGAAAGAAAGTACATATACATTTAGAATCAGCAATGCGATAGGAATATCTATAATTGACTCATTACCAAGAGAAATAGTTCAAATTTCCATAAAAAAGATTGAATTAAGCTTATTTTCTATTGAAACTGTGAATAATGAAAGGCAGAATGATGGACAGATTTTAGATGAGAAAGGAGACAGCATAATCAAAACATCATGGATTAATCTTTCAATTGATTCTTTTATGATTAATGATCAATTAATGGATGCCCAATTTCCAGTCATTATGGCTCCCAATAAAAAGAAAATCAATGAAAACCAACAGTTTTTCCAGGCTTTTATTAATACAGTAACTTATTTTGAAATATATTATTTTTAATTAAAATTTAAAGAAAAAAACAATAAGATCGACAATTAATAAGGATCCAACAAAGGATATCATGATTTTCAAAGAAAAAACTGAGCTGAGCATTGGTCAAAAAGAAAAAATAAGAGACATTCCCAAAGACCCACAAATTTCTTCGTTGACTCATGTCGAACTTTTCAAAATAGTATTTGATTCAATGGAAATTCGCATTGAAGATTTGCTAATTGAAGCTTTATATGATTTTTATTTAGAAATCTCACCTGCATTGAACAATATTGAGTTGAAAGAAGATTTGAAATTAGCTACACCTTTTGATATTAGGACTCTTGAAATAAAATTAGAAGGAAGGCTTAAACAGAACAATATTAGCAGTAAACAAATGGTTTATATTAAAGGAATGTTGTTTCATCCTATTGATATTTGCTTCTCATTTAGAGATAATCCCGGACAACAAAAGAACAGTTTGATGAAAAACTGGGGATCATATTTTGGAATTTCTTTCATTTCTATCGATTCTGCTAAAATTAAATTGAGCATGCTCGATCATTTGCATTTTTTCGGATCTTGGAATGATGTTTGGCACAAAATTTCAAAACATTATAAAAAAAATCTTTGGAATCAAATAAAGAAACTATGTTTTTCAATGGATATTCTTGGAAATCCTTATTCATTAGGAGAAAGTGTAGCAGTTGGTTTAAAAGAAATAGTATTGAATCCAATGCAAGATCTAGTTAAGCTCAAATTCGATCAGTTCGGAATGGGAATCGCTTTAGGATCAGTTGGTTTTGTTAAGAATACAATAACAACTGTTTATACGAGTCTGGAAAGAATATTAGGAACAATAATGAAAACCTTTTCTAAAATAACAAGAGATAAAGAATACCTCTATGGAAGACAAATAATGAAAAACAGAGCCATAAAACGTGTGAGAGAAGGAGTGTACATAGGAGTTAAAAATCTATTTAAAGTATCGGTTGATGTTGTGTGGGGAATTCCCAGATTAATCAGCAATGAGATTCGGCTCAATGGCTGCTTATTAGGTTTCGCAATCGGACTTTATGGGGTTTTATTTCTTTTTTAAAAAAAATAAAGCAAATTTATTTTATTTGTTTTGAAAAAAAAGGTGGCTGCTAGTGCTATTTTCAAGCCTTTGGTTGCAATATATGATTTATTAACAGCTATTATCGAAGGAATAAAAAATTCAGACAAATATGAAGGACATATTATGGAAGTGAGATCAAGGCCCCCTCGGATCTTCAACCAAGAAAATCTGGTGGTTCCTTATAATTACAATCCAGCAATCCTGAAACTACTCATAACTAAATACAAATTAAGAGACATTGATTCTGAGCATGTAGAGTATTTTGATGAATTTATTGTCACATCCAAAGATCCAATTCTAAGAAGAAAGAAAAAAACTATATATCAGGTTATTTTGACAGATTATCGAATGCTTTTTGCAGAGGTTTATTTTCTATTTTATGTTGATCGTTTAAATTCTGTTTTTTAAAAAGAAAATGAGTGCGATATTTTGCAAAAAAATTAGTTTACACAAAATTCAAGATATTCTTTATGATCAAAAGCATAAGAAATTCATCTTTAAATTTCAAGTTCCTATGCAAAAGAAATATTGCTGCCGATTTTCAGCAATGGATTTCGAAATGCCGGTCGGAGATTTGGAAAAAGCTAAAGCTTTAGGGAGGAGCCTCAAAAAGCTTCGCCAAAAAGGTGAACTTGAATTTAAAAACAAGGATCAAGAGGAGAATAATGAAAAGATTAATCTCAAAAAAAATATGGTTTAATTTAAAAATGAATATTGGTGATTGATTAATCACTTGTTCTAAGGAAAAACTAGATTTTATTTAATTATCAATTTCTTTTAAAATTCGTTTTTTGTTGTTGATTTTATTTCATAAAAAAAA
>JFJP01020398.1_pt1 | contig 19776 bp, 10 predicted proteins | sample 431651 | NCBI WGS metagenome assembly JFJP01 (sample SAMN02602958, study PRJNA72255) | Microbial mat metagenome, whole genome shotgun sequencing project. | biome: fresh water; feature: sink hole; material: water; isolation source: purple microbial (photo- and chemosynthetic) mats found in...
CGAGGAGCAGGTCGACAAGTACAATCTCAGCTTCCGCATGTCGCTGCCGGTCTGGCGCCGCTCCTACGCCGAGGCTGCCGATGCAGCGCGCGGCCGGGCGCGTGCGGCGGCGCACGAGGCACGGGCCAGCGCCGCGATGTCGGCCAGCCAGGTGACCCGGGCGCAACGTGCTGCCGAGCAGGCTGCGCGTGCCCAGGTGGCCGCCGACGCCATCGCCGGGCGCAGCCGCAGCGAGTACGATGCGGTGATCCGCCAGGTCGGCACCGGGGCGGCCTCGATCACGGTGGCCCTCGATCTGCTCGACCGGATCAGCGAGGCGCGCATGCAGGCGGTCGAGGCCCGCCTGAGCAGTCAGATGGCGCTGGCCGAATTGTGGCGGCTGGCGCCGCCCGACCTGCCCGACGTCGAAGCTCTCGAACACCAGCATCCGGGGACAGCCGCACCATGACCAAGCATCTTGTCATCTTCGCCGCCTGCTTCCTGCTCGGTGCCGCCGCCACCGCCGCCGTTCGCACCACCCGGCACGACGCCTATCACGCTCCGCCCATGCCCGCAGTACCGGCTCCGGCACCGGTCGCAGATCCACACGCCGGGCATGCCGCCGCACCACAGCCGGCAGCAGTGCCGGTCAATACCATCTGCGCCATCTGCGGCATGCCGGTGGATGCGAAACTGCCGACCGCCACCTATCAGGGCAAGACGATCGGTTTCGGCTGCAAGAGTTGCCCGCCGAAATTCGCGGCGCAACCCGAGGTGTACGGTCCTGCTGCCTTGCAGAACCGGGTGGTCGAGTGATCGCATTGCCGCACCTGAAGGGCTGGATGAGCGCCGCCGCTGGCGTCGTGCTCGGTTCGGTCGTCGTCCTTGCCATCCCAGCGCGCTCATTTTTCGTCGCGCACGAGGTCATCGACGCCGGTGCGCCGACCGGCGAGCGCTGGGCCTGCCCGATGATGGATTTCATCGGCCACAAGCCGGGCAGCTGCCCGGTCTGCGGGATGCAGCTTGAACGGGTGAGCGCAGGCGAACTGACCCGTGAGCAGCAGCGCCGCATGGGCACCAGGACGAGCAAGGTCGAGTCCGGCCCGGCGACGGTGGTGGTGCGCGGCTATGGCGCGGCGCAGTACGACGACCGCTTCTCCCAGGTGGTCATCGCGCGCCTCGCCGGCCGGGTGGTCAAGCGCCACGACGCGACATTCGGCTGCTGCCAGGAGGTGGCCAAAGGCGATCCGATCATCGATCTCTACAGCCCCGAGGCCTTCCAGGCGCAGGGCGAACTGGCCGCCGCCATCGCCACCGGCAATGCCGGCCTGATCAAGGCGATCGAGGAGCGCTTCGCACGCTGGAACCTTAGTCACGTCGCCCAGGCCATCCGCGACGGCAAACCGCCGAGCGACACCGTGACGATCTTCAGCCCGGCGGCAGGCCAGGCCTATCTCGACGACCAGGACATGGTCAACAAGACGCTCATGGTCGGCGGCGAGATCACGCCCGACATGCCGCTGATCAAGCTGGTCGATGCGCATAAGCTCGTGCTCGTCATCCATGTCCCCGAACCGCGTGCGCATTTCCTGCGCGCCGGTCAGCGTGTGTTCCTGTCCTCGGATGACCTGGGCGAACTGCCCGATGTCGAGGCGGTGGTCGGCCGGGTGGCCAACGAGCTGAATCCCGAGACGCGTACCCGCGAGGTCCGCGTGCACCTGGCCGACGGGCGTAAACGCCTGCTGCCCGGCGCACTGGTCAACGCGCGCATGCAGGGAGTGCTTGCCGCCGACCTGACCCCGGCCGATCCGGCCGACCGCTCGACCTGGGGTTCCTTCGCCATGGTGCCGAAGACGGCGATCCTTTCGACTGGCGTGCGTCATGTCGCCTGGCGGGTGAAGGCGCGCAAGGACGACGGCTCGCTGCAGTTCGAGGCCGTCACGGTCGCGCTCGGACCACGACTGGAGGATGAAGGGGGCAACGACCGCTACGTGATCCGCGCCGGACTGCAGCCGGGCGACGAGGTCGCAAACCAGGGTCTCTTCCTCATCGACAGCCAGGCGCAGCTTGCCGGCTCGGCTTCGCTGCTGTTTCCTGACGGGGCGATGAACAGCGCCCCGGCTCACCAGCACTAGGCCGTCATGATCGCCTGGTGCATCCGCAACTGGCTGGTCACGCTCGCCGTGACCGTGGCGCTCGGCCTTGCCGGGGCCTGGGCGTGGACCCGCGTCCCGGTCGACGCCATCCCCGACCTGTCCGACAACCAGGTCATCGTGTGGGCCGAATGGCCGGGAAAATCCCCCGAGGACATCGATGAGCAGGTGACCCGCCGGCTCGCCCGCGAGCTTCAGGGCCTGCCCGGGGTCAAGGTCGTGCGCGGCATGTCCCTGTTCGGGACCAGCTATGTCTACGTCATCTTCGATGAGGATCGCGATCTCTACGAGTGCCGCACGCGTACCCTGGAGCGCCTGTCGCAGATCCAGGGTGTGCTCCCCACCGGGGTCCAGGCCAAGCTCGGCCCCGATGCCACGGCCATGGGCCAAGTCTTCGCCTTCACCCTGAACGGTCCGGCCGATGTCGAGCGCAAGCGCTTCCTCCTCGACCAGGTTGTCGTCCCGGCGCTGCAGGGAGTGCGCGGCGTTTCCGAGGTGGCGGCCGCCGGCGGCGTGGTGCGCGAATACCAGATCGACGTCGATCCGACGCGCATCGAGGAGCAAGGCATCACCCTGGAGATGTTGATGGACGCGGTCAAGGCGGCCGGCCGCGATGTCGGCGCCATGTCGGTCGAGCAGTCCGGCGTCGAGACCATGGTGCGCGGGCGCGGCTTCATCCGCTCGGCCGCCGATGTCGAACGCATCGTCATCCGGGGCAACAAGAAACAGAGCGCCGGCATGCTGCTCGGCGACATCGCCGAGGTCCACCTGGGAGGCGCGGTGCGTCAGGGTCTGCTCGCTGACGAGCACGGCGAGCAGGTCGGTGCGGTCGTGGCGATGCGCGTTGGCGGCGACCCCAAGACGGTGATCGGCGACGTGAAGCATCGCCTGGCTGCACTGGCGCCGACCCTGGCCAAGGACGGGCTGGTGGCGGTGCCGTTCTATGACCGCTCGCAACTGATCATGGAGACCAACCAGACCCTCGCCCATGTGCTGTTCGAGGAGATCCTGGTCACCTGCCTGGTCATCGTCGTCTTCATGCTGCACGTCCGCGCCAGCCTGGCGGTCGCCCTGGCCCTGCCGCTGGGCGTGCTGCTGACCTTCCTGGCCATGCGCCTGAGCGGTCTGTCGGCCAACATCATGAGCCTGGCCGGCATCGCCATCGCAGTCGGCGTGATGGTCGATTTCGGCATCGTCGTATGCGAGAACGTGACCCAGCATCTGGTCATGCTCAAGGAGGCGCGCGCGCGTGCCGGCCTGCCGGTGCCGACCTCGCCGTTCGATCCCGAGGTGGTCGAGGCGGTCACCGCCGGAACGTTGGAGGTATCGCGCGCGCTGCTCACAGCGGCGGCGACGACGATCATCAGCTTCATCCCCATCTTCATGCTCGATGACCAGGCCGGCCGGCTGTTCAAGCCGCTGGCTGCGACCAAGACCATGGCGATCGGCGCCGCCGTCATCTTCGGCATGCTGCTGGTGCCGGTGCTGTGCCGTCTGCTGCTGCCACCCTGGCAGGCGCGTAAACCGGTCATCCTCGCCCTGGCCGGTCTCGCTGCCGGCGTCGTCTTCGCCGTCCTGCTGCCCGATGGCCTGCGCATCCCACTTGATCATGCACGCTGGGCTGTCGTCGTGCCGGGGATGATCATCGCTCCGGTGGCAGCGGTGCTGGCCGCCTATGCGGTGTGGCGCCTGGGCCGCGAGGAACTGGTCAGCTACGAAGAGAATCCGGTCAGCCATGGCATCGCCATCGCTTACGACTGGGCTCTCACCCGAATGCTGCGCCACAAGGTCGCCTTCACCCTGACCATCATCGCCTTTGCCCTGACTGGCTGGATGCTGGGCACCGGCTGGACGACGGTGAGTTGGCCGCTGCGCAAGGCCTTCGCCGTGGTCGGCGGCGATCTTTCCGCGACGCGCTTCGATGCGGCCATGCGCCAGACCTTCCCTGGCATCGGCGCCAGCTTCCTGCCGCCACTCGACGAAGGCTCGCTGCTGTTCATGCCGTCGCTGCCGGCCACCGCCGGGCTGGGCGAGACGCAGCGGGTGATGATGCGGCAGAACCAGGCGATCGCGGATGTCCCCGAGGTCGCGGCGCTGATGGGCAAGATGGGTCGCGCCGAGACCGCCCTGGATCCGGCACCGATCGGCATGATCGAAACCGTCGTGCAGCTGAAACCGTACAATGAATGGCCGGTGCACGAGATCACCCTGCCAGACGGTTCGAGTGTCAATCGGCCGCGCACCCTCGCCGAGGTGCGTCAGGCTCTCGCCGCCGCCAGCGACATCCCTGGTGCGGCGCCCAGCTGGCTGCAGCCGATCGAGACCCGCGTGGTCATGCTCTCGACCGGCATCCGCTCGCTCATGGCCCTGCAGATCCTCGGCGACGACCAGGCCGCGCTGGAAGCCTTCGCCGAGCAGGCCGAGAAGATCATCCAGCGCGTCCCTGGCGCATCCGACGTGCAGATGCAACGGGAAGGCGGCAAGCCCTACGCCGAGATCCGCCTGGATGAGCGCAAGATGGCGCGATTCGGCATCACTGCCGAGCGTGTCCTGAGTTCGCTCGAGTCGGCGCTTGGAGGTATGCCGCTGGTCACCTCGGTGGAAGGCACGCTGCGCTATGGCGTGCGCATCCGCTACCCGCGCGAGCGGCGCGATGATGCGGACGAATTCGCCCAGGTGCAGATCCCGGTGGAGGCGGGGCATGGCGCCATCGCCCTCAGCCTGCTGACCGCCTCGCCGACGGTCTTCAGTCTGCGCTTCGACGGCCAGACCCCGGAGGCATGGCGCTCGAGCCAGCCGCTGGAGATCGCGCGCAACCTCACGCCGCTGGATGCGACCACCGCTGAGTTGACCCTGCCGGCCGGCGAGGCGCTGCCGCGCGGCATCAGCGATCCGCTGGCGGTCCTGGCGCCCGGACAGGCGGCCAATCCGGCGGATGGGCATGTCACCGTCACCGCCAAACACGACGATCCCAACGCCGTCACCTGGACGATCGGCCCGATGGCGATCCGCAGCGAAGGGGGGAAGCGCACGCAGTACGTCCTGCTCAATGCCAACGGCCGTGCCGAGGTCGAGGTCGTGCGTGACGCCGACCGCCAGTTGAATGACGCCTTGAAGGATGGCGTGTTGACCCTGCCTGCCGGCGCGACCTACCGCTGGGTCGGCCGCTTCGAACAGAAGATGAAGGCCGACCAGACCATGACCTGGGTCATCGGCCTGGCCCTGGGCGTGATGCTTGTGCTCATCTACCTCGGCACGCGTTCGCTGCTGACCACCACGATCATCATCTCATGCAACGTCACGGTGACGACGGCCGGCGGCTTTATGGCGGTGTGGCTCTACGGGGCCGAGATGACCACGGCGGTGATCGTCGGCTTCCTCGTGCTGCTCGGGGTGATGTTCAACGACGGCATCCTCCTTGGCACCTATCTGCATGACCTGTTCAAGACTCCGCCGGGGTCGGTGGAAGAGGTGCATCTACGCGTCTTCCAGGCCGGTCTGCGCCGTCGCCGCCCCGCGATCATGACCAACTGCACCACTCTGCTCGCGCTCATCCCGATCCTGTGGAGCGATGGGCGCGGCAGCGAACTGATGCGGCCGATGGTCCTGCCGGTGATCGGCGGGATGATTGCCGATTATCTCAGTCTATTCAGCGTGCCGGTGTTCTACGCCTGGTGGTGGGAACGCCGACTGGCGCGCGAGGCGCGGCCTCAGCCAAAGAATAGGAAATAGAGGATCAGGCCGACCACGGCGAAGCCGAGCACGACCCACGGCAGCGCACCGATGCCCAGCTTGGTGTGCGGATCCTCGTCAAAGACGCGACTGCGCTCGATGCGATTCGAGGACGGCGGCTTGGTCAGGCTGAGCGGTTCCGGGGGAGCCACCTCGCCCTGGCGGGGATGGCGATCCGTCGAGATGCGGCGTAGGGCTTCAGTGCCAGGATTCGCTGCTGGCTGGCCGGCTGGCGGGGTTTCTCCAGGAATACGTCCGGTCGCCGGACGTGCGCTGCCTGATTCCTGTCCGGGAGGCGGGGCGTCAGCAGTGCTTTCGGCCTTGGCGACGCGGTCTGACGCAGGCTGTTTCCTGCCGGTCTGGGGCTTGTTGAGCACCATCGGCTTGCGCAGGAGGCGGAGGGTCCCGCCGCTCTTGCTGCCGCATTCGGCCAGCGCCACCTCGATCGCCTTGACCATGCCATCGAAGGACAAGAAGCGGTCCTTCACGTCCTTGGCCATCGACATCATCACCAACTCGCGGGTTGCCTTGCTCAGTGATGGGACGCGATCGCCGGGGTTGGGCACCGGTTCGGTCAGATGCGCGCTCATTATGGAGCCGGGGCTGGTGCCGGTGAAGGGGGTGAATCCGGTCAGCAGGTGGTAAAGCGTTGCGCCCAGTCCGTAGATATCGCTGCGACAGTCGAGCTTGTCGCCGCGCACCTGTTCGGGGCTCATGTAGAGCGGCGTGCCGATGGTCATGCCGGTCTGGGTCAGGCGGTCGTCCTTGTCCTCGCCTTTGACCAGGCCGAAGTCGATCAACTTGGCCTGATCATCGACCGGGAAGAGGTCGCCGCCGCTGGTGCGGTTGCGGATGACGAGGATGTTCTCTGGCTTGAGATCGCGGTGGACGAGGTGCGCGCTGGACCAGACGTGGCCGAGACCGGCCGCCACCTGCAGACAGATGCGCAGGGCGTAGGGCTCGGGCAGGACGCGATAGTCCTTGAGCAGATTCATCAGGCTGGGCCCGTCGATCCACTCCATCGCCAGCCAGCAATGACCCTTGTTCTCACCGCTCTCGATGATCTCGGCGATGTTCGGATGCCTCACCGTGCTCAGCGCCTTGGCCTCGCGGTGGAAGCGGCCGATGAAGTCCTTGTCGTCCTCGATGCGGGCATTCATGGTCTTCAGTGCGACCATGCGGGTGCTGGCGCGGTGTTCGGCCAGAAACACCGTGCCCATGCCACCACTGCCGAGCTTGCGAGTCAGCCGGTAGTCGGGGAAGTTGACCTGATTCTTCAGCACCTCCTCAAGTTCGCTGGCCTGGTCGCGGGTGATGACCTGCTGATCGACGAGGAACCTGCCGACGCCCAGGTGATCGTGCCCACCGGTCATCGCCTTGGTCACGGCATGATCGATCTGATGCTGGGCGGCCCAGCCGTTGGACAGGATCACGTGCATGGCGGTCGAGAGCCGCTGTCCCATTGATTCGCGGCCGGAGCCTTGGGAGCCGACTGGGCCTGGCTGAACGGAAGGCTGAACGGAAGAGGCCATGGGATTGCCTGCACCATCGGCCTTTGGAAGCCGCTTGGCAAGGGGAAGCAGGTGGTCGGGACGGGATGCTACAGGTGTCTCTCTTGCGTCCCGGGTATCATTGGCGTAAGATTTGCTAAGCGAAGAGGCTCACCAGCACCACATGTCACTCCACCTGCGCCAAAACCTCAACGTCCGGATGGAACAGCGACTCAAGCTGACGCCGCAGATGATCCAGTCGATCGAGATCCTGCTCCTGCCCCAGATGGCCCTGGAGGAGCGGATCATGCATGAGGTCGAGGCGAACCCGGCCTTGGAGATCGCAGACGAGTCGGGAGATGGCGTCGAATCCGCAGCCGAGGCGAGTGGCGAGATCGCGCAGATGGATCCGTCCGGCCAACTCTCGCGGGATGACCGCGAATGGCTGCTCAAGCGCAAGGGCAGCAACCAGGACGAGGATGCCCCGGACAAGATGGCAGCGCTCGAGGCGGCGCCCGAGCGCGAGGCTTCGCTCGCCGACCATCTGCTTGAGCAGTTGCGCTTTACCGAGATGCCCGCCGAGGTGAAGGCCGCGCTGCCCGAGGTGTGCTGGGCCCTTGATGCCCGTGGCTACCTGTGCGGCGATCTGCACGAACTGTTCACCGAGGACAAGCTCGACGCCGCCGAGCACGCCCTGGAACTGGTGCGCGGATGCGATCCGGCCGGGGTCGGGGCGCGCAGCCTGTCCGACTGCCTGGCCCTCCAGCTGCTGCGCCAACCGGGCAACAACGCCTTCGAACTGACCCTGGTGCGCGAGCACATGGATGACGTGCTCAAGAACCGCCTGCCGGTGATCGCGCAGAAGACCGGCGCCGAGATCGAGCGCATCAAGGAGGGGGTGGCGGTCATCTCCAAGCTCGACCCCAAGCCCGGGCTGCCGTTCGCCCGTTCAGCCAACTCCTACGTCGTTCCCGACGTGATCCTCGAACGCGATGAGCGCGGCGAGTGGGTCATCTCGATCCCCGACAACCGCATCCCCAAGATCCGCCTGTCGGACGCCTATACCCAGCTCTACCAGGCCTCGGAGACCGAGGCGCGCGACAAGGCCTATCTCAAGGAGAAGCTCGGCGCGGCGCGTTTCCTCATCGACGCCATAGCCCAGCGCCGCCGCACCCTGCTCAAGATCGTCACCGAGATCATCAAGCACCAGAACGCCTTCCTCGAGCACGGCGTCGAACAGTTGCGCCCGCTGATGCGTCAGGATATCGCCGACAAGATCGGCATGCACGTCGCCACGGTGTCGCGTGCGGTGAAGGATAAATACATCCAGACCCCGGTCGGCGTCCTGCCGCTGGCCACCTTCTTCAGCGGTGGCATCGCCACCCAGGATGGCAGCGAGGCCGAAAGCTCGCGCTCGGTGAAGCTGCGCATCCAGAAGATGATCGAGACCGAGGACAAGAAGAACCCCTACTCCGACCAGGAGATTGCAGATATCCTGGCTAAGGAGGGGCTCGACATCAGCCGCCGCACGGTGACCAAGTACCGCATCGCCGATGGCGTGCCGTCGACCAGGCAACGTCGCTCGTTTTAGCCGGCGAAGGGGTCTCGACCCCTTCGCGCATCCCCGACCGGGCTCTGCCCTGGACCCGGAAGCCCGGCTCACTGACGTTCGCCGATCGTGATTACGCCATCGTGCGTGGCTCGCTGGGCGCACGCCGCACATCCAAACCGGGCCTGCGCGATCGTTCGCGGCGTGCTTCGGCGCTCGCTTTCGGTGCTGAGCATACGTACTTCGGGGCTTGCTTTCGGCGCTGGGCGAGCGGGAGGGGGTTTGCCAAGCGCGGCGGTATTCTAGGCTGCGGGGATGGCTGAACCTGAGACCGTCCATCGCATCACGCTGCCTACGCTGGGAGCGGTTGCGGCGGAGATCACCGCCACCGCCAGTCTTGGCCGCAATGAGGCGGTGCAGGCCCTGAAGGCGATCCGGGCGCGGGAATTCACCGTCCTGCATGCCCATCTCGTCGAGCATATCAACGAGACCACAGGCCTTGATGTGGTCCTGACCATCAGCGCACTGACCGATGCCATCGTCCGCGCCCTGGTTGAGCGGGCGATGCTCCGCGCCGGGGCGCCGGCCGACTGGGCGCGACATACCGGCGTCTTCGCCATTGGCGGCTATGGCCGCGGCGAGATGAATCCGCATAGCGATCTCGATCTGCTCATGCTCGACATCAAGCCGGGCATCGCCTGGGCGGACAAGGCCTGGGCGGAACTGAACACCCTGCTGTGGGACGTGAAGTTCCAGGTTGGTGCCAGCCATCGCAGCGCGCCCGAACTGGCCCGCATCACCGAAGAGGATTTCGTCACCGCCACCGCAATCATCGAAAGCCGGCCGGTGCATGCGGCTGCGCCGCTGAGCGAGGCGATGTCTGAGATCCTGGCGCGCTTCCGCAAAAAACGCGGTACCGCCTTCCTCGCCTACAAACTCGAAGAACTGTCAAAACGGCGCGAACAGGCCGGCGCCTCGCTGTTCGTGATGGAGCCGAACCTCAAGAGCAACCCGGGCTGTCTGCGCGACGTGCAATTGCTGCGCAACATGGCCTTCCTCGCCTGCGGCAGCCGCAACCTGCTGGCGCTGGGCGAGCTCGATGGCATCTCGCGCAGCGACCTCTTCGCTGCACTGGCCGCCCACGACCATCTGCTGGAACTACGCTCGCTGCTGCACTTCACGCATGGTCGCAAGCAGGATGTATTCCAACTCGCTGACCAGGTGAAAGTGGCAAAGATGCTCGGCTATGCCGATGTTTCGCGGCTGAGTGCGGTCGAGCACTTCATGAAGCGGCACTACGCCCAGGTCCGCCAGGTGCATCAGGTCCTTGAACTGGCGGCCAGCCGGCTTGAGGCGAAGGGCTATCTTGGCCTGCGTCTCAAGCCGCTGATCGCCACGCGCAAGACTCTTACCGAGGGCTTCGTCATCATCGCCGGTCGCGTCTATCTGGCCGATGATGGTTTCTGGCGCGAACCGCGCGCCGGGGCGCGGCTGATTGAGATGTGCCGCGAGGCCCAACTTCGCAAAGTCCGCCTGTCAGTCGAATTGCAGCGCACCATCGCCGCCAATCTGCACGTCGTGGAGGACGAGGATCGCTGCGATGCCGGGGCGGCAAAGGCGTTCCTCGGCATCCTCGGGGACCTCGGCGCCAGCCGTCAGATCCTCGGCGAGATGAACGCCGCTGGGCTGCTCGGCGCTTGGCTGCCTGAATTCGGGCTGCTCGACTGCCTCATGCAGTTCGACTCGTGGCACCAGTACACCGTCGATGAGCACACTATCCTGGCGATGGGCAACCTTGACACCCTGGCCAGCGGCAAGGCGCAGGGTCTGCCTGGCATGCCGGCGGTGTTCCGTTCGCTCAAGCGCATCGACCTGCTGTCGCTGGGACTGATGCTGCATGATGTCGGAAAATACATGGGTCGCGGCCATGTCGTCCGGGGCGCCATGATGGTGGAACGTGTCGCGCGTCGTCTGGGCTTGCAGCGCGACGAGGAGGACCTCGTCCACTTCCTGGTCATGCAGCACGTCGCGTTGTCCGACGCCAGCCGCAAGCGTGACTTCCGCGATCCGGCCTTCCTCAAGGCCTTCGCCGAACGCATCGGCACGCGCGAACGCCTCGACTACCTCTACTGCCTGACCTGGGCTGATGCCAAGGCGGTCGGCGAGGGCGTGCTGACCGGCTGGCAGGAGGCGCTGCTCGGTGAACTCTACGACGCGGTCTGCGCGCGTCTGGCTGGAGTGACACCTGGTCCCGATCTGCACGCGAGGTTGTCCAGCGCCCTGGTCGGAGCCGGCGCCAGTGTCGAGGCGGCCGAACGTCATCTCGTGGAACTGGGCGGAACCTACGAACATCAGATCCCGCCCGACGAGGTGGTGCGTCATTGGCGCGTGCTGTCGGCCTGTGAAGTTGGCGGACTTGGACTGCTGCACGAACTGCGCGATCGCCACGTCCATCTCACCCTGGCCCTGCCTGACCGTCACGCCCTTTTCGCTGACGTCGCCGCCACGCTCTCTGGCCAGGGTTTCGACATCGTCGATCTGCGCACCTGGGTCACGCGCAGCGGCAAGGTGCTCTACACCATGCGTCTGGCGACGATCTACCCCGGCCGCATGGGCGAAGACTCCTTGTGGGCACGGCTCTCGGCTGATCTTCTTGCTGTTTCTGCCGGAAAAATCGACGCGCGTACCCTGCTGGAGAAACGTCGGGCCGCGGTGCGGACCAACAAGGCGGCCGACAGCGGCTTCGAGGACCACGCCATCAAGATCGATAGTGCGACCTCCGAACGCTACAGCATCGTCGATGTGGTCACCCGGGACGAGGTCGGATTGCTCAGTCGGCTATGCCGGGCGATCTCGGGGTACGACTGCGAGATCGGCTACGCCTGCATCAATACCATGGGCGACATCGCCGTGGACGTGTTCTACGTCAGCAAGGAAGGCCGGAAGTTGACCGACGAGGAAGCTGAAGGTCTGCGGGTGCATATGATCGGTGAACTTGGCCTGAAGACCGGGCAGGTTGCTTGAAGCAGGGGCGGTAGGCTTGTCTTTTGAGCGGAATTCTGATGCTGTAGTGCCCAAGGAATCATCCATGCACCTCCGTATCCGTCTCGCAATTGCAGTTCTCGTCGCCGCTTCACTCAGCGCCGAGGAGTGGAAGGCACCGGCCGAAGCCGCCGCTGTGGCCAACCCCGTGCCAGCGAATGCCGCTTCGATCGCCGCAGGCAAGGTTCTGTATGCTCAATACTGCGTCATCTGCCATGGTGAGACCGGTAAGGGCGATGGCGCAGGTGCCGCAGCCTTGAATCCGAAGCCAGCCTCCCTGAGCGATCCGGCGATCACCTCCCAGAGCGACGGTGCCCTCTACCACAAGATCAACACCGGTCGCACGCTGATGCCCGGCTGGAAGGCCGTGCTCACGGATGACAACCAGCGTTGGCAGTTGGTGAATTACATCCGCACCTTCGCCGCGCCGACGAAGTGAACGCCCCCCGTCCGGCCGTGCTCGTCACGGTCGGACGGATTGCGTCTTAGCTGGCGAGTTGCGTCAGGATGCGATTGAAGGTCGCGCTCGGACGCATCGCTGCACGGGCCTTCGCATCATCGGGTTGATAGTACCCGCCGAGATCGACCTTCTTGCCTTGGGCGCCGATAAGTTCTGCGTCGATGGCCGTCGCATTTGCGGTCAGGGCTGCTGAAACCGGGCTGAAACGAGCCTTCAAGGCCGCATCCTTGCTCTGCTTGGCCAATTCCTCAGCCCAATAGCAGGCGAGCCAGAAGTGGCTGCCACGGTTGTCGATGCTGCCAACCGCGCGGGCCGGCGACTTGTTGGTCTCCAGAAACCTGGCGTTGGCGCGATCAAGGGTCTCTGCGAGCACGGCGGCCTGGACATTGCCGGTCTTCTGGCCGAGATCCTCAAGCGAGACCTGCAGGGCGAGGAATTCGCCGAGCGAATCCCAGCGCAGGTAGCCTTCCTCGATGAACTGCTGTACGTGCTTCGGGGCCGAGCCGCCGGCGCCGGTCTCGAAGAGGCCGCCACCGGCCAGGAGCGGCACGATCGACAGCATCTTGGCGCTGGTGCCGAGCTCGAGGATGGGGAACAGGTCGGTGAGGTAGTCGCGCAGGACGTTGCCGGTGACCGAGATGATGTCCTTGCCGGCCTTGATCGTCTCCAGCGACAGGATGGTGGCTGCCACCGGGTCGAGGATGCGGATGTCGAGTCCGGCGGTGTCGGTGGCCTTGAGATAGGTTTCGACCTTGGCCTTCACCTGCAGGTCGTGGGCACGTTGCGGATCGAGCCAGAAGATCGCCGGAGTGCGCGACAGCCGGGCGCGGGTGACGGCGAGCTTGACCCAGTCGCGCACCGGGGCGTCGCGGGTCTGGCAGGCGCGCCAGATGTCGCCGGCCTCGACGGCGTGCTCGAGCACGGTCTTGCCGGCCTTGTCGACCACGCGCACGGTGCCGGTGCGGGGGATCTCGAAGGTCTTGTCGTGCGAGCCGTATTCCTCGGCCTTCTGCGCCATCAGGCCGACGTTGGCGACGCTGCCCATGGTGCGCGGGTCGAAGGCGCCGTGGCGCTTATGGAAGTCGATGGTGGCCTGGTAGAGGCCGGCGTAGCAGCGGTCGGGGATCACCGCCTTGGTGTCCTCCAGCTTGCCGGCCGCGTTCCACATCTTGCCCGATTCGCGGATCATCGCCGGCATCGAGGCGTCGACGATGACATCGCTCGGGACATGCAGGTTGGTGATGCCCTTCTCGGAGTTGACCATGGCGATGGCCGGGCCGCGGGCGATCGCCGCCTGCAGATCGGCCTCGATGGTCGCGCGTTCGGCGGCGGGCAGGGTGGCCAGCTTGGTGTAGAGGTCGGCCAGCCCGTTGTTCGGGTTGAAGCCCAGGCGGGCCAGGGTGGCGGCGTGGGTGGCGAAGACCTCGCCGAAGTAGCTGGCAACGGCATGCCCGAACATGATCGGATCGCTGACCTTCATCATCGTCGCCTTGAGGTGCAGCGAGAAGAGCACGCCCTTGGTCTTGGCGTCGGCGATGGCCCGGGCATAGAAGGCGCGCAACTGGCGGGCGCTGAGCACGGCGCCATCGACGATCTCGCCGGCCTGCACCTTGAGACCTTGCTTGAGCACGCTGACCTGGCCATCAGCCCCGACCAGTTCGATGCGTAGTTCATCGGCGGCGGTGAAGGTCAAACTGCGCTCGCTGGCGTAGAAATCCCCATCCGTCATGTGGTCGACGTGGGTCTTCGAGGCCGCCGACCAGGCACCGACCTTGTGCGGGTGCTGGCGCGCGCTGGCCTTGACCGAGGCGGCGCAGCGGCGGTCGGAATTGCCCTCGCGCAGGACCGGATTCACCGCGCTGCCGAGGACCTTGGCGTAGCGCGCCTTGATCTCCTTCTCGGCGTCGGTTGTCGGCGTCTCATTGTAGTCGGGCACGGCGTAGCCGTGCGCCTGCAACTCGGTGATGGCGCCCTTCAGCTGTGGCAACGAGGCACTGACGTTGGGCAGCTTGATGATGTTGGCCTCGGGCCGCTTGCACAGGTCGCCGAGTTCGGCGAGGTGGTCGGGACGGCGCCGGTCAGCGGGCAGCCGGTCGGCGAACACAGCTAGGATGCGTCCACCCAGGGAGATGTCCCGCTCGGCCACGGTGATCCCGGCGGCCCCGGCGAAGCTCTGCACGATCGGCAGCAGCGAATACGTGGCCAGCGCGGGTGCCTCGTCGGTACGGGTCCAGAAGATCGTGGGGACGGTGGCGCTCATGGGGATCGCATCCTCGGACTGGCTCGGTAGGTGTGAAGGCGGCCGATCATGGATGCCAAGCGCCCCTGGCAAGATGGCAGGTATGTGACTCGACGCGGCAGGGTGGGGTCGCTATGAACATCTGCGCCAATGAACTGGTTCGCCAAGAAGGATCAGGGCCCGACTTCCGAGGAGTTGGCCGCCCAGCAGGAGGCCGAGCGGCGCGAGTCCGCCGAGGCCGATTTACGCCGCAAGATAACCCTGGCGCTGGAGAAGGATCAGTCGCACCGCATCACCACCGTGGACGGGGTGCATTGGATCTGCCCCTACACCTTCACCCTGGTGCCGTCCGCCTTCGGGTTCCTCGATCCGGCGCGCGAATATCTGTTCGAGAAGCGCCCCTTCGCCAACGGCGTCAAGGCCAAGCCGGTCGAGGAGATGCGTCGCCAGCGCTGGCGCCTGCACATCAAACAGCACGGTGAATTCGAACCGCGGATGCGCATCACCGGTCCGGATGGCCGCTGGCTGAATCCGTTCACCGCAGCCTGGGTCAAGCTGCCGCTGCGTCCCGGCCAACCCGCCAGCGAGGTGATCGACGCGATCGCCGGGGCGCTCGCCGCCTGTCCGGAGGCGCACGATGGCCGGCAGATGCTCGATCTTGCCGTCTTGCGCGAGGCCGAGTCGCGGGCCGCCCGCACCCAGTCCGAAGGCCCGGCTGAGAGTCCGGCGGCGGGCGTGACCAAGCGCATCTCCGGTCGTCAGACCGACGAGATCAAGATGGGCTCGGGCGCCGACATGGACCGCGCCAAGGGTATCCTCCACAAGATGCTGGCTGAGATGCCGGCCATCCCCGGATTTGGCGTTGCGGTCCATTACGAACCGCAGGACGAGGTTGGTGGCGACTTTTTCGCGTGTCTGCCACTCGGTCGGGATCGCTTTCTGCTCACCGTCGCTGACGTGGCCGGACACGGCGTGCAAGGCGCCCTGGTGGTGGTCGCTGCGCTCAAAGCCCTGCGCTTCATCATCCGGGAGACCCAGGACCTGACCCAGATCATCTGCATGCTCAACGACAGCGTGAAGGCGGATCTGCTGCAGGGCCAGTTCATCACCTGCTGGATGGGCGTACTCGATGCCCCGGCCCGCCGGCTCGAGCACGTCTGCGCGGGTCATTCGGCCCTGGCAGTGGCGAACCCGCGTCAAGAACCGCTGGCGCGCCGCGAGAGTGCCAAGGCGCCGGCGTTGGGCATGCTGCCCTCGACGGTGTTCAACCGTGCTGTGCGTCCAGTTGTGATCCAATTGCAACCCGGCGACATGGTCATGCAATACACCGACGGCCTGACCGAAGCGAGCAATCCGCATCGTGAGGAATTTGGCGACCTGCGAGCGATCGGTTCGCTGGTCGGCGTCTGCGAGCGGTCCCACGCTGATGTTGTCGATGTCATCGCCGCCGATGCCCGGCGGTGGGCCGCTGGTTCCTTCCAGGACGACGTGACAGTCCTGGTGCTGCAGTGCGATCCGCCGGAAGCTGCTGCGGATGCCGCCACCGACCCGGCTTGAGCTGCTAACCCCATCGTTCTGCCGTATATCCCTTCCCGCTGAAAACTTGACCCCCGTTCAGGGTTCCCATCACGTCACCCAGCCGGGAACCCGGCGCATCCTACCTCAACCACGGAGTTCATCATGTCCCTCATCCAGAAGCAGGCCCCCGACTTCAAGGCCCAGGCCGTCCTCGCCGACGGTTCGATCAAAGAGATCAAACTCTCCGACTACAAGGGCAAGTGGGTCGTGCTGTTCTTCTACCCGCTCGACTTCACCTTCGTCTGCCCGACCGAGATCGTCGCCTTCAGCGACAAGATCAAGGAGTTCCAGGCGATCGGTGCAGAAGTCCTCGGCGTGTCGGTCGACAGCCAGTTCACCCACCTGGCGTGGCGCCAGGTCGCGCGCAAGGACGGCGGACTCGGTGATCTGCAGTACCCGCTGGTGGCCGACCTGAACAAGTCGATCGCCCGCGACTTCGGCGTGCTCATCGAAGAAGCCGGCATCGCCCTGCGCGGCACCTTCATGATCGACCCCAAGGGCGTGGTCCGCGCCGCCCACATCCACGACCTGCCGGTCGGCCGCAACATCGACGAGGTCATCCGCGTCATCAAGGCCTTCCAGTTCGTCGAGAAGCACGGCGAAGTCTGCCCGGCCAACTGGAGCGAGGGCAAGGCGACGATGAAGGCCGACCCCAAGGGCTCGAAGACCTACTTCGCCGGCGCCAACAAGTAATTCACGATTCCAGTCCTGGAACGCGAGCGCAACCCACGGCTAGGCCGTGGGTTGCTGTGTTCTGGTGGATCACTCACAACCAGCACGTGCCAGCCGGCTGGCGATGCTCCGTGTGCGGCGGTAGGGAGATTGCCGGCAGCTTTCCCAGGAGCCGCACATGTCCGACCAGATTCAGGAAAAGAACATCGCCCAGGGCCTGTCCCAGCTGGGTGAGACCACGACAGCGGCCGAACTGCTGCGTACCAAAGGTCAGACGAAAAAGCTGCGCGTGATCAGCGAGAAGCAGCTGATGGACTGGATCCTCAAGCTGATGCAGACGCATCTGGCGGGAAAGGCCGACGCCTTCTCGGACATCGAGAAGACGGAGATGCTCAAGAAGGCACAGGATGAGATCAACCGCCGCATCAAGCGCGAGCAGGAGGCTCAGGCCGAGCGCGATCGCCTGAAGGCTGAGCTTGAGCAGGCGATGAGCGCGGTCGCCGCCGGCAGTTCGGCGCAGAGCCAGGCCGACATCGCCATGGCCCTCGCCGCACTCAAGGAAAAGCTCGAACAGGCCGAGCAGATCAACCTCGACCTGCAGCAGGACAACTACGACCTGCAGGATCAGCTGAACGAGAAGATGGCGCTGATCAGCACGACCATCTCCGAGAAGGACAAGCTGCGCGACACCGTGCGTCACCAGATGATGCGCATGACGACGCTGTGCGAAGGTGTCCTGGGCATCGACAACGACTACTACGGTTCGCGCCACCAGGAGGAGAACTCGGTTTCCGAGGAAGCCAGCGCGGACGAGCAGTTCTATCACGACTTCGATGTCGGCGCCAAGGTCATCACCACGCTGCAGGCCGACCTCGAACGTCTGCGCGGTATCATCAAGCGCGAAGAGGAGCATGCCGACGCCAAGCCGCTGCTCGAGGCCGACCTCGCCCTGCTCGAACAGCTCAAGGCGGGCAATCTCAAGGCGGTCGATGTCGCCGCCCCGGTCGCCGGACTGCTCGAAGCGATGGAGGGGGCCCGTCTCGAGGCCGAGGCCTTCGAAGCCCAGGTCGCCGAGGCGACCGGTGCCGGTCACGGCCAGAGCTTCACCGAATTGCCCGAAGAGGGAGGCGATCCCGCCGTGGTCCTCGCCGGCGCCACCTCCGTCACCCGTGAGCTGGCCGCCAGCCTGGCGCGCAATCGCAACCGCATCGCCGCCCTCAAGGCCATCGCCGATGAAAGCGACGAGGCCCGCAACAATACCGAACAGGAACTTGAGGCCGCCCGCACCGCCCTTGAGCGCGTGTGCACCGTCCTGCGTCAGCGTGCCGAGTCCGAGCGCCTCGTCGTGCCGCCGGCCCTGGCCGACCGCGAAGCCCCGCCCGGGGATCGCGCCGCCGCTGCTGCCGAGGTCGTGGACCACCTGCAGGCCGCCAGCCCGGTGGAGGCTGCCGCCATCGAGCAGCTCGCCCTCACCGACCGTCTGGTGAAACCGGGTGCTCCGGCCAGCGAACTGCAGAGCAGCGACAAGCACCTGGTCGCCGAACGCCTGCGCAAGGCTGGAGCCGAACTCGAGCACTACACTCTCGACCTGCAGCGCCAGCTCGACGAGTCTGCGTTGCGTGAACGTGCCCTGGCCGAGCAGATCCGCGACCTCGCCAAGCGCGATGGCTCCGATGCGCATCCTGCGCTGCGTGAGCTCGAGCGCTCGCTGGAGATCAAGGCCGATCCGCAACTGCTCGCCACGGTCACCGCCCGCGCTCTCGATCAGGTGGCGGGACAAGGCAGCAAACAGGCCGGCATCACTGCCGCCTTCGAGGAGGACATCGCCATCGCCGCCGAACTGGTCAAGGCCAGTCAGGGCGACGAGCATCTTGCCGACCGGGTCGCGGACCTGGCCCTGGTCGCTGAAGAGAAGGACGTCAAGACCCAGCCGCAGCTTGCCCATCAGGTCCGCGAAGTCGTCGCCGCCCTTGGCGTGCGCAAACGCGAACTCGACGTGCGTGTCGCGGAACTCTCCGAGCAACTCGAACAGGCGCGCAGTGAACAGGGGCGCGGATCGGGTGAGGCCCAGCGCCTGCTCGGCGAGCTCGAGAAGATCAAAGCCGATCTGCAGAAGGCGCAGAACGAGACCTTGCGGCAGCGCACGGGTCGTGACGCCGCCAACAGCGCGATCGACCTCATCGCAGGTGAACTGAAGCGCCGGGTGCCGGATGCTCATCCCGATCTGCTGGATCGCGCCAGCGAACCGCAGGCTCGCGCTACCGCCGCCAATGCTGCGTTGGCCAAGCTGGCCGAGCATCGCGCCACTGAAAGCGCCGCCATCGATGCGGTTGCGACCATCGATCGCGCTCTGGCGCGCAGCGGTGCACCAAGCGGGCTCGCCACAGAGCTGACCCCTGGGGATGAGACCCAGGTCGCAGCGCGCCTGCGCGAGGCGTCCTCCGCGTTGGAGCAGCGCATCACCGTGATCGGATCCGAACTGGAATCGGCCCGCTCGCGCGAACGCGAACTGGCCCGCCTGGTGCGCGATCTCTCCGCAGCGCAGGCCGTCGCCTCCCCGACCGCCGCGCCCAAGGAGGAGATCGCCCGCCTCGACAAGGCGCTGACCGACAACTCGGGTTCAGTCGAACTGGCCGAAGCCACCCGCAGGCTGATTGCCGGGCTCAAGTCCAAGGCAGGTCGCGCCGAGTCCGAGGCTCGTGCCACCACCGCCCGGAGCATCGGCGGCGAAGTGCTGGTCGCTGCCCAGGGCGATCAGGAACTGGCTGAACAGACCACCGATCTCGCCATGGCATTGGATAATCCCGAGGCTGAACCGGCCGAGGTCGAGTCGCTGGTCCGCGCCGCCGTGGCGCGCCTGGCAGGACGCAAGCGTGCCCTTG
>JFJP01024037.1_pt1 | contig 19774 bp, 21 predicted proteins | sample 431651 | NCBI WGS metagenome assembly JFJP01 (sample SAMN02602958, study PRJNA72255) | Microbial mat metagenome, whole genome shotgun sequencing project. | biome: fresh water; feature: sink hole; material: water; isolation source: purple microbial (photo- and chemosynthetic) mats found in...
GAGTGCTTTTATGAGCAGATGTTGTCCTTTTGCTTCGTTGATGCGACCGACCATTCCAAGGTTGAAGCTTTCATTTTCAAAATTTAAGCTCTTTTTTAAGGTTTCAGCTTCTTCATGACTAAGCATCTCAGGTTTATCAGAACCCATATAAAGTACTTGTATCTTAGGTCGGATATCTGCAGGTATAAACTTCTCCAACTGCTCTTTCACCTGATAAGTCACAGGGAGCATCAGGTCGATATTTTTATACATCATTCTATGATAAAAATCATTTTTGAACCGTGTCATCGTCATATTTCGCGTTTGCACAATCTTTGGTTTTGTTTTAGAAAACATTTTTGCCAAAACCACAAAAGGGATATCTTTTGTCCAGTGCATGTGGATTATTTCCACATGCCGAACATCTATAAGATTTGCAAGTTTTTTAGCCGCTCCAAACATAAAAAGATTACTCTTTTTTTTGATTGTCACATAGTTGTTCTCTTTATCATAATACTGTTCAAGTTTTGAGCCTTCATTGATAACACTTATGACATCAAAATCCTCTTTTAAAGCCTTTGCGCAGCGCATCATGTAGAGTTCAAGTCCGCCTAAATCGGGTGACATACAGAGTTCTAAAACTGTTTTTTTAGCCATTTTCTTGCATCTCCAACATTAAAGCATATTTCATATACGAACTAAAAGCAGAAATGACCGCCACATTCCAGCCGTTTACGCCATGAAATGCTCCACCTTTTAAAATCAATGCCTTAAACAATGCACCGACTCCGTGCAAAAACGGGTCAAAACTCGAAGCTTTTTTTCCCTCTTCATGGGCAATTTTCGCACCTCTTGTTATGAACTTATGGCTTGTTTTTATCATTTCTCCATAATCCGCATAAGAGTAATGCAACAAGTCGGCATCGAGTGCTTTCACATTTTGCGTATCGACTCTCGCATGTCCGCCTGCTGTTGTAAATCCACACTTACTTTTATTGTAAAGTCTTGTCACTCGGTCAGGATACCAAAGTTTTATGAAAGCCTTCCCTATGTAAGTTTTTCTAGCAAACGAAAAAGCCTCATAAGGAGTATGCTCCAAATCAAGCTTTTTGATAGCTTCTATGGCATTCGCGTCAAGTCTCTCATCCGCATCAATACTGAGTATCCACTCATTTTTGGCAAACGGCACACCAAACGCTTTTTGCATCCCATCGCCAAGATAAGCCTGTTTCATGACTTTTGCACCCAAAGCCTCGGCAATTTCGCAGGTTTTATCCATACTCAAAGAGTCAATGACAAGGACCTCATCACAAACTTCCATAGCCGATTTTATGACCGCTTCAATATGATTTTCTTCATTTAAAGTTATAATATTTGCTGTTATTTTCATGGTTATCATTCTACCATACTCTCTATTTGATGCAATTTTAATACAAAGGTTTTTGATGCTCTCTTATTTCTTATTCGCTCTTGTGAGTATTTATATCTTTATGCTCTTTAAAAGAGCAAAAAAGTACAAATATGATGTCTCTAAAGATTATATGTACAATCTTGAAAAAAACGTCCTCCTAAAAACAGACCTACATGATAACTCCATCATCCTACCAAAAAACTTCAAAGAGTACGATTCGCTCTTTTTAGGAATAACACTCTCATTTCATCCTTTGTCTCTTTTTTTCAAACCATGGATCAAAATAGAAAGTACCAATCATTATTTCGAATACGCTGCTCAAGGCAAAAGATATCTCAATATTTCAAATCTCCAAGATGAAAAACTCTTCCTAATCTCAAAAAACATCCACTTAAAAACAACTGAAATGACTATTTATGGCTACAAAAACAACATTCACCTATCAGAGAAAATCCTTATTTTAGCACCCCATGCCGACGATGCAGAGATTGCAGCCTTTGGACTCTATAAACAAGCGCAAGATGTAACCATCGTCACTACAACAGCAGGAGAATCTGGCGTCTGTAATTATTGTGATATGTATGACAACAATCACTTAAAACAATCTCTCAAAAAAGGGGAATTAAGAGTCTTTGACGCTTTATGTGTCCCGCTTCTTGGAAATGTTGCGATACAAAACTCCTTGACTTTAGGCTACTTTGGTGGAACGCTTCAATGGATGCGTGGACATAAAAATGAACAGGCTTGCTCTTTTATTAAGGGGATAGATGAGATGAACAATTTTAGAAAAGTCTCTCATGCCCATATAAAATTGCCCCTTAACGTCAAGCCAATTTATGAAGCATTTCATCATGACTTACAAGAAATTATCACACAACTCAAACCCGATATCATCATAACGCCACATCCTGCCATAGACTCTCATCCAGACCACAAACAAACAAGCTTGACACTTTTTGAAGTTTTACAAGAGACACATCATGAGTGCAAACTCCTTCTCTACACAAACCATCTTCAGCTCAGCGAGAGCTATCCACTGGGCAAAATGTATGCAAGTGTAACTTTGCCGCCAAATAAAAATGCATTTTATTTTGATTCACTCTACTCCTTTGCCCTTGATAAAGAGTTGCAAATTGATAAATTTTTTGCACTTGAATCGATTCATGATTTGCGAGATTCCCTTCTATTTATATCCATAAAAAAATCACTCAAACATCTCAATAAAATGATAAAAAGAGAGCTAACAGGCAAAGATAAGAGTTACTATAAAAGAGCTGTGAGAGCCAACGAACTCTTTTTTGTAGTAGAGAGTAAAAATATAGAAAAACTACTAGAGATATAGCTCTTTATATTTTTTGACAATGGAGCTTGGCAAAAAAGGGTGCGTAAATGCCTCAAAATCCAGCTCTTTTTTTTCAGTGAGAGATTGCACTATTTTTTTGGCAAACTCCTCTATTTTAAAATCAACCAAATAATTTTCCAACTCCCCAACCATAATATCACGTACTCCACCTTTTGATTTTGTAGAGAGTATTTTTGTGTGACATGCCAAAGCTTCTACCAAAACCATCCCAAAACCTTCGGCTTTTGATGTTGATGTTAAAAGGCAGGCTTGCTTCATCCATGGATAAGGATTTTCTAGCAAGCCTAAAAGTTTGATATGGGGAACCAATTGCAGAGTTTCTATTTTTGATTTGATATTTGGCAAGTCATGACCACCTCCAACAAGTACCAAAGGGAGACTAAGGGCAAGATGTTCTCTTGCGTATTGATAAGATTCAAGCAAAAAAGAGATATTTTTGTTTGGGGTAATTCTCCCCACACTCAGAATATATTGCTCATCGATATCTGGTTTGTACTCATCCGCTTTTTTTTGAATTAATGCCACATCTAAGGGATTATGGACAACTTCCACAGATTTTGCTTCTACAGAAGAAGCCTTTAAAACTTCTAAAATTCTCTCTTTTACTCCACTAGAGACACCCGCTAAATTTTTCCGACTATAGACACACCGAATATATAAATCATCAAGCCATGAGCCGTGTCGTATAAAAACACTCTCCACCATCTGCACAACTCTCTCATCTCTAAAAGGCCAAATAAGCTCAAACGTTCCATGCCCACGCATGATAATAAGATCAAATTTTCCATACTCTTTTTCTAATTTTGTAAGTTTATATTGAAATATAGGTGCCAAGAGCAATCCGTTGTATAAAAAGAAACTATTTCTATAAAGTGCATTGAGCAATTTAGCAAACAAGCCTAAAACAGCCCCAATAAGTGTCAATCTAAGAATTTTATCTAAGTTAAAATGGTGCAAATGAACCGAAGTTTTCGGAGTAAAAACCCTCCCTTTTTCTTTGAAATATATCAAATGCGATTCATGTCCCTCGTCGGCAAAAGCTTCAGCCAAATTGACTGCAACTCTCTCCATTCCCCCTATTTTTAGGCTTCTTACTACTACTGCAACTCTCATAATCCCCTCTTTTATCAAAAATGGTATAATAACATATCAAATATAAAGGGGCTAGTTTTGTCATACAACCTTCTCTTAAATCCCAAATATAAAAATTTTGAAAATGATTTCCTTCATATCAAAGAAATTTTTAATACTGCGGGTGAGAGCATCCATAAAGCAAGAAATGAGCTTAAAATCATAGAGCTTCATGGGATAAAATGCGTAGTCAAGTCCTTCAAAGTCCCTCATGCCATAAACAAAATTGCTTATACTTTTTTTCGTGAGGGCAAGGCAAAGAAATCTTATACAAATGCTGTAAAATTAACAGAACTAGGGGTAAACACTCCCCAACCCATAGGGGTTATAGAGTTTTTTAGCTCAGGAATTTTAGAAGAGAGCTATTTTATCTCACTCTATGAACCTTATGATTTTACAATTAGAGAAGTATTTCACCATAAAGTAGAAAATTTCCAAGAGATTTTACAACAGTTTGCAAAGTTTACCTACGCAATACACCAAAAAGGTGTTTGGCATGTGGACTACTCTCTTGGAAATGTTTTAGTTACCAAAGAAGAGAACTCTTATAAATTTTCACTCGTCGACATAAACAGAATGGTGTTTAAAACTATTCCTCCCAAGAAGGGGCTAAAAAACTTTAACAAATTCTGGGCAAAAGATGACAACGACCTTCTTATATTGGCAAAAGAGTATGCAAAATTGGCATCCTTTGATGAAAAAAAAGCTACTGAGATTTTAATAAAAGGGGCGAAATCTTTAGAAACAAGAGTCAATCTTAAGAGAAAAATCAAAGGACTCACTTCGTGAAAACCATGAAAAAAAAACTTAAAGAATTCCGATTAAAACTCAAACATTTTTACCATCAAACGCTTTTAAAACACCACGATTTTTCTATTATTTCAAATAATTGTTGGGGAACTAGAACCTATCAAAAGTATGGGCTCCCTTATGCTTCTCCCTTTCAAAGTCTCTTTATTTTCGCTCCTGATTATATGAGACTTATGCGTGATTTTTCAATCGATAAACTTCAGATTAGTCATTTTATTGAACACGAAAATTCAAAATACAAAACGCAACTCATTGCGCAAAATCTTTTTGAGACAAGCTATCCAATAGGGATACTACACAATGACATAGAGCTCCATTTTCTCCACTATAAAACACCAGAGGATGCACAAGATAAATGGAATCGTAGAGTTAAAAGAATCAACGCGAACAAATTGATTTTCAAGTTTAGTGATGGCAATTTATCGACAGAGACGCTCATTCGAGAGTTTGATGCTCTTGAGCACAAAAACAAAATTTGCTTCACGTCAAAACCTTATGCGGGGTGCAAAAATGTCATCTATATGTCAAGATTTAAAAATAATGATGCAGTAGATTTAGAGTGGAAATATGACTCCAAATATTGCAATATACATAAATTTATAAACTCAATTAAAGTCAAGAGTCACTCAAAGCACTAGAGTAGTTTTTTTATAGTTTCAAATAAAGCTTCTCTTTTTTGCAGATCTTGCGGTATCATAAAATGTCTCTGCAACCTCTCATCCCCAACACTCTTCCAACGAGCAGAACTTGCAAACAAACTATCCGCAAAAAATGTCAAAGTTGGGCAGCCAACCAAAGACGCTAAATGATACGTCCCTGTGGATGTGCTTACAAAAAGTTTGAAGCGACTGATAAGTTTTGCGAAGTTAACTATCCCTTCTTTTGAAATATAGAAGATGACCTTTTCATTTTTGAGTCTCTCTTGCATGTTTTCACATAAAGCACTCTCATCAGGCCCGAAGGTGAGGACTACTTGATATTTGTCTGCCTTTAAAACTTCTCGCACCAAAATCTCATACTCATCCAAATTCCAATTCGCATCGCTGCTTCCGCCGAAGCCTACATGAAAGGCTATGATTTCTTTTGTGACATCATATTCTTTACAAAATTTTGCATAAACATCATGGCTATCACTAAACTCTAAAAGCGGTTTTTTGTACTCTAAATTTATATCAGGAAATAATGTTTTCGTAAGCTCTAAATTGTACTCAAACTCCGCCATTTTCACTTGGCTTCTTCTTTGTTTGACTCGGTGTGTATAAAAAATTTGTGCTATTTTTGTCGCAGGGGCTATGCGAATAGGGATGCGTGCCAAAAACTGCGCAAGGGCAACTCTGGTGTTTGAAAAAAGCGTTATGGAAGCGTCTATTTTTGCAGCACGAAGTTTTTTCACAAAGGGTAAAAAAGAACTTTTCCCATCATCGACAATCACCTCATCAATAAATCCACACCCCAATGCCAACTCTTTGTTTAAAGGTGCGACACAAGCGATGATTTTGTTGTACGGATTGTCCTCTTTGAGAACAGCCATCGTCGGAAGTGCAGTGATAAAATCGCCGAGTTTATCGGTGCGTACAACTAAAATATTCAATCTTTTCTCACTCTCAAAAATGAAGCAAATTTTGGAACGCCGTTTTTTGTAAACCCGAAGTATTTAAAGGTGACAAACTCCCCTATTTTTGGAGGGTTTATTCTTTGTGCATCGCTAAAGCCACTCCCTAGAAAAAACTGCACTCCGTCTTCGAGTTCTACTTGCAAACTTCCCATCATGCTGATAAATTTCCCACTGCCAGCTTTATAGCCGATAACTTTTGCTTCCATGTCTTGAGACTCTTTGAACTTCAAAATACTCTCACTTCTCCCCTCAAAATAGTCTCTTGAACCATCTTTCACCATGACACCCTCGCCACCTTTAGCTAAAATAGTGCGTAAATATTCATGCAACTGCGCTGCATCTTTACATACTTTTTGCTCTATGACTTTGACATGAGAGAGTTTTTTTGTATCAATATAATTTTGAACCTTGGCAAGTCGCGAAGCGAAATCCCCTTGTGCATGAGGGGCTTCAAAAATCATATACGAAACTTCACTCCATTTTGGCTGTGCAATTTTATCCATCACGATAGATTGAATATTTTCAAAGTCTCCGCGCTTCGTCCAAAGCTCGCCATCAAGTGCAAAGGGCGGAAGATTTTGCGTAAAATACTTCGGAGCATTTATGGTCTGACCCTGTCTTGAGAGAAGTTTTTTACCATCCCAAAAAGCGCGTACACCATCGAGTTTTTCCGACATCATCCAACCACTTATATTTTGGTCGCTGTAAATATTTGCTTTTTGCAGGGTAAGCGCATGTAGATTTACAAGGAGTAAAAACAGACCTACAAAAAGCTTTCTCATGCCTAATTTACCCCAATCTGAAAATACTCAAATCCATACTTTTTCATTTTTTCTTTGTTAAACTGATTGCGTCCGTCAAAGAAAACCGCATGTTTGAGCAGTTTTTTCATCTCATCAAAATCAGGACTTCGAAACTCTTGCCACTCTGTTATCAAAATCAGTGCGTCGGCATCTTTAAGTGCCTCGTATTTACTCTCAACATACGACACTTTTTCATTGCCCTTTAAGTAGTGCGTTTGTGCTTCATGGATTGCTTTTGGGTCGTATGCAATAACTTTTGCACCGCGAGATGTGAGCTCATTGATGATGGTAATAGAACTTGCTTCTCGCATATCATCAGTTTCGGGCTTGAAACTCAGACCCCAAACAGCGAAAGTTTTTCCACTTAAATTTTCTCCAAAACGCTTCATTACTTTATTGGAAATGACATATTTTTGTGCATAATTCACCGCTTCAACCGCATCCAAAATTCTTGGGTTGTAGCCAAAATCTTTTGCGGTTTTTGCCAGAGCTTGGACATCTTTTGGAAAACAACTTCCGCCGTATCCACAACCCGGGTAGATGAAACTGTAACCGATGCGGCTGTCACTTCCGATACCATTTCTTACCTTGTTTATATCTGCTCCAACACGCTCGCAAATCTGACTCATTTCGTTCATAAAACTTATTTTTGTCGCAAGCATCGCATTGGCAGCGTACTTTGTCATCTCTGCTGATTTAATATCCATCGCAATAAATCGGTCATGATGTTTCATAAAAGGGGCGTAAAGTTCACGCATAATCTCCAATGCTCTCTCATTTTCTGCACCGATAACAACGCGGTCAGGATGCAAAAAATCCTGAATTGCTGCTCCCTCTTTTAAAAACTCTGGATTTGAGACCACGTCAAATTCTACCTGCACACCTCTTGCATCAAGCTCAGCTTGAATGGCAGCTTTTACTTTCTCAGCCGTCCCCACCGGCACAGTAGACTTGTCCACGACTACGATGTAGTTTTCAATAGACTCTCCAATAGTTTTTGCAACCGCCAATACATACTTCAAATCTGCACTTCCATCATCACCCATGGGTGTCCCCACAGCGATAAATGCGATAGCAGAATTTTTTATGGTTTCTTTGGCATTGGTGGTAAAATCAAGAGTCTTGGTTTTATAGTTTTCAAGCGTCATGTCCTCAAGTCCCGGCTCATAAATAGGGATGATACCTTGTTTGAGATTTTCAATTTTTCTCTCGTCTATATCTATACACGTCACTTTGTTTCCCATTTGGGCAAAACACACGCCACTTACCAAGCCAACATAGCCTGTTCCAATGATTGCTATTTTCATCTTTTATAATCCTATAAAATTTTAGTTTTTTATTTTATCTTAAAAAAGATATACTCTCACTTATGCAAAAACCGTTCATGTGGGATACTTATTCCGACCAACCTTACCAACTCAAAGACAAAGTGTATAAAAAAATGATGCGCAAGCATGCATTTTTCTCCCTTGCACAAACATTTTTTACAGCGCTTATTATTCTCCCTCTTTCTCTTCTCATGATGCCTTGGGTGCGACGAAAAGCTATTGATTCAACCACTTTTTTTTGTATGGGAGTTGACTTTGAACGTGAGCCTCAAGTGACATTGGCACTTTTAGAAGAGCTTGAAGTTACCAATATTTTAATCCGTTTTAAACTCTGGGAGATGCAAAAGCTTGATACTTTAAAAGAGTTTATTTTGGCATGTCCAAATAAAAAAATTACACTCAAAATCATACAAGATAGAGAACACATAGAAGATTTAGCGCTCCTTAGAAAAGATTTACAAACCATTTTTCTTGCACTCAACTCTCTTATCACCCTTTTTGAAATCGGCTCCACTATCAACCGTGCGAAATGGGGATTTTTTAGTGTGCATGAATACAACCTTTTTTATCAAGTGGCATATGATTTGAAAATTTCTCAATTTAAAAACATCAAACTTATCGGAAGTGGCGTCATAGATTTTGAATACCACTTTAGTGCCCATACGCTCTTTAACTTTTTTAAAACCTCTTACGAGGGAGTTTCATCCCTTCTTTATGTAGACAGACGCGGTGCTCCTGAAAATATGCAAATGGGGTTTACGCTCTTAGATAAAATTGCACTCTTAAGTACCATGGTGTGGCTTAGCCCAAAAAGTAGCCATGAGCTTTACATCACGGAGACTAACTGGCCGCTCTCAAACACAGCCCCTTATGCACCTACAAGTGAGCATGAATGTGTGAGCCAAGAGGTTTATGCCGACTTTATGCTTCGTTATTATCTTTTAGCTTTTGCCACGCAGCAGGTCAATTCTGTCTCTTGGCATCAACTTATCGCTCCAGGATACGGGCTTATAGATAACCGCGAAGGGATTGTCAAACGCCCCGCATTTGAAGTCTATAAGACCATGCTAAAAAATCTTCGTCATGCGCAGTTTTTACGACTCGACATAAAAAGGGACTACTACATCCTTCAATGCTTAGTTGATGAAAAACTGCTTCAAATTCATTGGTCTACAAAGCCAACGACCCTTAGAAATGAGACCTTTTTTGAAGTTTTTTCTAGTCATGGTATTTTGATAAAAAATGAAACGCTTGATATAGGCTCTACCCCTTTATATATTTACATAAAAGACGGAGTATGATTTTGCTTGTGAGTAAAAAATATTTAAATGTCCCCACTTACATTTGGGGGCTATTTCTTTTTTGTGTTGCTATTTTTATTTTTTTTCCACAAATAGACTTGTTTGTCGCGAGTCAGTTTTTTTACAACACACACTTTGCACTCAAAGAGAGTCTCTTTGAGACCATTTTTTTTCAATCTATTGCGATTGTTGTCACCACTACAGCACTTTTGAGTCTCTCTATCTTTAGTTATAACTTTTTGCTGAAAAAAAATTTCCTTGGCATCAACAAAAGAGTTATCTTGTACATTGTCTTAGTCCTAGCTATAGCCCCAGGACTTATCGTCAATAATCTTTTGAAAGAGCATTGGGGGAGAGCCAGACCCAATCAAATCGAACAATTTGGCGGAGACAAAAAGTTTACTCCCGCTTTTATCATCTCTTCACAAAATGGAAATTCCTTTAGTTCAGGTCACTCAGCGGCAGCTTTTTCAATGATTGGGATTGCTTTTTTGGCAACAAAGCGAAGAAAGTTTTGGATTACTCTTGCCGTAACGTATGGTATTTTAGTAAGTATCGCCCGCATCATCGCGGGGGGACATTTTTTGAGTGATACTGTGAGCTCATTTTTTATCGTTTATATTACAACGCTGATGTTATATGGCTGGCTTATCAAGGAAAAAGAGTGAAAATACTTATCATTCTTCCCAATTGGCTTGGCGATGCCCTCATGACAACGCCTGCGATTGAACTTTTATGTAAATACTATCCTCAAGCAACGCTAACTTTTGTGGGAAGTTTTGTAAGTATTGAGGCTTTAAAATATCACCCTCGCTGCGAAAAAGCGGTAATTGATGAGACAAAAAAAGCCTCCTGCAGAACTCTTGCCACCTATAAACTAGCCAAAGAGTTGGGCACTTTTGATTTGGCTATCAGTTTTAGAAATCAGCTTCATGCATCGCTCTTACTCCGTCTCACAAACACAGTCGTTTGTATTGCAAGGCGTTCATGGCACACCTTATTTTTACTCTCTCATGCCCCAAGTATCTCAACAAAGCAACATTTAGTTGTGCAGTATGTAAAACTTGCTTTAACAAATGTAGATGATTTTGATGGAGAAATCGGAGGTTTAAAGCTTTATATCGAGCCAAAAAAATTCTCTCGCCCTACTTTAGGCATCAATGCAGGTGCGACTTATGGAAGTGCAAAGCGATGGGCGCCTGAGCGATTTGCAGCAGTTGCCAGAGAGTTTTCAGCTATGTTTGACATCCTTATTTTTGGTGGACCAAATGAAGTTGAAATGGCAAACGAGATAGAAAGAAATCTAGGTGTACCATGCATCAACTTAGCAGGCAAAACAACAATAAGTGAGCTTTGTGCAAACATCGGAGGATGCTCTTTATTTATCACAAATGATAGCGGACCTATGCATATCGCAGCTGCGTACAACGTTGCTACAGTCGCCATTTTTGGACCCACAAAACATACTGAGACTTCGCCATGGAAAAATAACAAAAGTATCATTGTGCGTCATGAGATGAAGTGCAGTCCATGCATGAAGCGTGTATGCCCGCTAGGTCATCATGAGTGCATGAAAAGCATCACAGCATCTGAGGTCATAGACGCTGTAAAAAAGCTAGATTTTTAAACTAGTATACGTTAAAAAGCGAACTTAAAACCTACATATGCCGATCTGTTATAGTTAATCTTGTGCGTTTCTCCACCAACATCATAATTTGTATCAATCGATCGATACCCAAGAGTAATACGTCCATTTTCTATCACTTCAATATCAAAATTCAAACGATATTCTAAAAAGTTTTGAGCATCATCAAGAGTTAAAACCTCTGGAGCATAATATAAAATAGCACCAAAATACAAAGGAGTAACAGCACCTGTTGGGAGTTTATACAAGGCTTCTATTCCAAGAGGCATACTTGTAAAGTTTTCTGTGTGATTTAACTTCAAACCTAAACCGATACTCAAACCTGAAGTCTCAATCTCTCTTTGCATTAAAAAATTCAATTCAGAATAGTCATGAATGCCATTTCTCTCAAAATCGCTGTGATCTTCGTGTCCATGTAAAAACTTTGCGCCAATAAAAATTATATCGGGCTCAGAAGTGTCGTTAAACTGAGCCATATCGAGCTTTGCTCCTACTTCTAAATCTTTATCATTAATATTGATTTCAGCACTATGCATAGCAAAGGCTGAGGCTGCACAAACAGCCATAATACTTATTTTTTTTAACATGATGTTCCTTGTATTTTTTCTATAGTTTTTGTCGTGCTTTTACCGTTGACAAATGCAACTAACTTTAACTCTTTAGCAAATTGGGTTCCAACTACCTCTTTGCCCTCATAATCTCCCCCTTTGACAAGAACATCAGGTTCTATCATTTTGATAAGATTATGTGGTGTATCCTCGCTAAAAGGGACAACAAAATCAACCGCTTCCAAAGCCGCCAACAAATACGCTCTATCAGAAGCACTGTTTATTGGTCGAGTTGGTCCTTTAAGACGAGAGACAGATTCATCAGAGTTTAAACCAACAATCAACAAATCTCCAAAACTTTTTGCCTCTTGGAGATACTTCACATGCCCAACATGCAAAATATCAAAACATCCATTAGTAAAGACTACTTTTTTCCCATTATTCCTATAACGATTAACGATTATTTTTATATCTTCAAAGCTTTTAATATGCGCATCTGATGTACTTTTATGCAAACTCGCTTCATACTCTTCTATCTCATTAATACTCACCGTTGCAGAGCCAATTTTGCCCACTACAACTCCTGCTGCAAGGTTAGCAAACTTTGCACTTTCTTGGATGTTTTTGCCAGCACTCAAAGCAAAAGCAATAGAAGCAATCACTGTATCACCCGCACCTGTGACATCAAACACCTCTTTGGCAACTGTAGGAAAAACGCTCATTTTTTCATCATATGTAGCAATACCATCTTCAGAGAGTGTTATCAAAGAAATACCCAAATCACAATCAGATTTAAGTTTTATCAGCGCTGCTTTAAGACTCTCTTTATCGGTGATGTCTATCTTTGTGGCAAGCATTGCCTCTTTTTTATTTGGTGTTAAAAGATAAGCACCTTTATATTTAGAAAAATCAGTCCCTTTTGGATCAACCAAAACTTTCACACCTTTTTCATGAGCGAGCTTGATAATCCCTTGACACAACGCATTTGTTAAAACACCTTTTCCATAATCAGATAAAACCACCATATCATACGCAGCTATGCTATGAGATAAAGCATCCAAAATTTTTCTCACAGACTCACTTTGTATCTCATTTTTACTCTCTTGGTCATAGCGAAGTATCTGCTGAGAAACTGCAATAACACGACTTTTTTTGGATGTTTTTCTATCGTTTTGGATGATGATATTTTGAGTCTCAACATCAATTGCACGTAACATGGCAACAAGCTCAATGCCACTCTCATCATCACCAATAACACTACTGACACTGACTTTGGCACCGAGTGCTTTGAGATTGTTAATCACATTTCCAGCTCCGCCTAAAACTGTTGTTTCTCTAGAAATATCAACCACTTGCACAGGCGCTTCAGGAGAAATTCTCTCACAACTTCCCCATAAATAGTGGTCTATCATCAAATCCCCAACAACTAAAATCTTTGGCTCGAATTTTTTAAGCTCTTGCATCTATTTCACTTCTTCTTTATAAATTCTTCTAATTTCACTCACATACGCTTTTATCCCATCTTCGAGTTCATACGCTGGCTTGTAGCCAAGAGCCTCTACGCTCGTAGCAATATCTGCTTCTGTATGAAACTGATAACTTCCCACAAAAGGGTTTGGCACATACTCACATGGGTACGTTGTTCCTAATTCTTTTTGCAAAGTATCAACAATATCTTGAAAACTTCTTGCCTTGCCTGTTCCTACGTTATAAATCCCACTTTGTTTAGGTTTCATGGCTTTAATATTAGCTTGAATGATATCTTCTATATAAATGAAGTCACGCAAAATCTTATCGCTATCTATAAAAAGTCGAGGATTTTTGCCCGCTAATATTTGATGCCCAAACTGCAACACCATAGAAGCGGTGCTGTTTTTAAAGTATTCTCTCGGACCATACACATTAAAATAACGAAGTCCCACGACAGAAATGTCACACGTTTTCATGACCTCACGGCTGAGGTTATCCATACTTAATTTTGAAAATCCATACACATTATTGGGTGCTTCACGTCCAACTTTTTGTGGCGACTCGGCATTGCCATATGTTGCCGCCGAAGAGGCGTAAATCATATTTGCACTATGAGCTATGGCAAGATTCAGCAAGTCTTTATAGGCATTTACATTTGTTTTTATCATCAAATCTTGTTCAAGTGCCGTCGTGTCTGAAATGGCAGCTTCGTGAAAAATATAGTCAAATTTGTAGTGCATCTCCAAATCTAAAAGCAGGTCTTTATCGTTAATATCGCCGCTTATTATTTCGCCTCTAAAACCTAAAAGATTTTTGAAATGTCCAAAGCTTTTTAGGTTGCCGTTGGAGAGCTTTTCGCCGCTTCTAAAACTGTCAAGAACCACTACATGCGCGTCTGGGTGATTGTTTTGAAAGTAAAAAGCCAAATTCGAACCTATAAAACCTGCGCCGCCTGTTATTAAAATTGTTTTATTTTCTAAGCTCTCTTGTGTGTATTTCATGTCCCATCCATGCTAATTTATTTTGCAAAATGATACCTTTTAATTCATTAACGAGTATTTAAGACTCAAGCCACTATAATTTATGGTAAATTTTATTTTAAGGAAATCAAATGAAAAAAATCGTAATCACAACAGTAGCTATATTAGCTCTCTCTTCAACTTTAATGGCGGCAGTTCCAGCTGCTTGTAATGGTTGTCACGGTGCTGATGGTGCTAAAAATACAATGGTAAAAGAATCAGTGCCAAACAGCATGAAAAAAGCTGATATCGTTGCTTCTCTTAATGGATACAAGGCTGGCACACTTAATAAATACGGTAAAGGTGCTATGATGAAAAACTTTGCTAAAAACCTAACAGATGCTGACATTAAAGCAATTTCTGAGGCTTGGGGTAAATAGTAATCTTTGAATTGCCTTTATGGCAATTCAAACTACTCCTCCAACATTCTATCTTCTACTAATTTAAAATTTTGATATATACTCCACAACTAACTCTATCTCTTCATCGTCTAATTGACTTATTTGCCCACGCATCATCTCTTTAAATTCTCGACCGTATGAGCCATCTTTATATCCAAAAAGTACCGTTTTTATCTTTTCTTCTCTCCAACCCGCTATAACCTGTGACTTTCCTAAAGCATTCTTTTCCCCATAAAGTCCATGACATGGAGCACATTTACTCAGATAAATCGACTCACCAGATTTCGACTCTTTAACGGTTAATTTTATCTCTTGAGCTCCAAGTATATTTTTTTGCTCCGTATCTACCTTCGAACACCCTAAAAACATAATGGCTATAATAATAATTTGAAAAATATGCAAATGTTCCATCCTTTATTTTCCCCATTTTATCCAATATGATTTGAGAGTTTTTTAAGATAAATTTTTAAAAAAATATACTTAATAAAATATTTAGAATGGAACTTTTTTTATAAAATTACTTATTCTGGTCTATAGTTTTTTTTGAGCATTGCTTTTTTATTTTCTTGTTTAATCGCATCGTTGAGTTCCTCTTCTCCATCAAACTTTGCACCGTTTAGAAATTTCTCTTCATCATCAAACTGACCATTTTTTATAGCCCAAAGAAAAGCAAAAAGAGCCACAGCACCTAAAAAAATTGATGCTCCAAGCATCATGGCAATTACCCAGGTATCCAAAATTTCTCCTAATTTTTATTCCATTTTAGTCGTATTCTCATAGAATTGCCTACAACAAGCAACGAACTTACACTCATAGATATGGCGGCAACAAGGGGTATCACATATCCAGCCATTGCCAGCGGAATTGTGATAGCATTGTAAAGTAAAGAAATACCAAGATTTTGCTTAATAAGTCCATAGGTTGTGCGTGAGATTTTAAAGGCATCTTCAAGCGATTTGAGAGAATCATTTAAAAGCACCACATCGCTGACATCTACCGCAATATCACTGCCACTTCCCATAACTATCCCTATATCTGCACGCGCTAAAGCTAAAATATCATTGACTCCATCGCCTACCATAACGATAGTTTTGCCCTCATCATGCAAATTGCTTATATATTCTAGTTTATCTTGTGGAGTTTGTTCTGACCTGTATTCGTTGATGCCGAGCTCATTTGCTACTTTTTGTGCAGTGCGTTGGTTATCGCCTGTAATCATAACCACACGAATATTTTTTTTGTTTAAATTTAAAACTAACTCTTTTGCGTTCTCTTTTAGCGTATCGCCGAGTTCATAGAGTGCTACAATCTTGTTGTCAACTGCAAAATAAAAAAGAGTATTTTCACTTGCATATTGAAATATTATGCCGTTGTTTTGCATCAATTTTAAATTGCCGCCAAGTAAAGTGTGTACTTCATGTTTGGCACTAATTCCACATGCCGGGACTTGCGTGTAATCGTCCAAAATTACATCTTTTAAATCCTCGTGATTTTGCTTCATATAATTGTATATTCCACATGCCACGGGATGTTTTGAAGATTTAACCAAAGAGAGGAGTAATTTTTTGTCAAACTCTTCATAAATATGCTCTTTTATCACCTCAGGTTTGCCAACCGTCAAAGTGCCCGTTTTATCCAGCACTAAAATGTCAGCTTTTGCCATAGTCTCAAGTTGCGCAGCTTCTTTAAAGAGTATCCCTTTTTTAGCGCCAAGACTCAAACCCACTAAAGTAGCCACCGGTGTAGCTAGTGCAAGCGCGCATGGACAAGCAATAATAATCACTGAAATACCTACCATAAAAGAGGTCTCAAAACTGTGGAGCGACATCCACCAAACAACAAAAGTAGCAAACGAAAGGGACAAAATAACGGTAGAAAAATGTTCTGAGAGCCTGTTTGCCATTTGTTGAATTTTTGGTTTTTTATGTATTGCAGATTCTAAAAGTGCTACTAAATTTGAAAGCGTTGAGTGTTCAAAATCTTTGGTTGCCCTAAAATGAATATTTGCATCTATACTCAATGTGCCGCTTATAACATGGTCGCCAAAAGTTTTATAGATGGGTTTGCTCTCTCCCGTAAGATTCGATTCATCAAAAGAACCGCTCCCTTTTACTATTGTGCCGTCTATTAAAACTTTTTCGCCCGAAGAGACTACAACGGTATCGCCGACTCTTACATCTCCTAATTTGCACGAAACTATCTGCTCGTCTTTTACAATATTGACTTCACTAGGCAAATGGTTCCCCATGATATCAAGCGCATCTGCCGCACTTTTTTTGCTAAGAACCTCTAAAAATTTTCCTATTAATACAAAAGTAATAATCATCGTCACCGAATCAAAATAGGCTTCTCCATGCTCTTGAATGGTGATAAAAAGCGAATACACATATGTTAAAGAAGCGCCTGTAAAAACGAGCAAATCCATATTAATAACTCTATTTCTTAGTCCGTAATACGCGCCTCTAAAAAAAACCCACCCACTATAAAAGAGCACAGGCGTGGCAAGAATGCCTTCAGCAATATTTAAAACAGTTTTAACATCTTGTGTTATTCCGCTAAAATAACCAGCATACTGAGCGACTGCTATCCACATTATATTCATGGAAGCAAAGATTGCTACAGCCATTCTTAGATAATAATCTTTTCTTTCTCTGTTAGCATGGGCTTCTTGAATAGAGGCATCGTAAGGAAAAGCGTTGTAGCCAATAGCTCGAATCATATCTATGATACCAGATAATTTTACAATGTCATCCGCCCAAACTATGATGGCTTTATTATTCGTAAAATTTATATTGGCTTCGATGACACCATCCATCTTATAGAGTGCTTTTTCATTTAGCCAGACACAAGCCGCGCAGTGAATTCCCTCTATAACGAGCGATACTGTGTTAAATCCGTCACTATTTACTTTAACAAATTTTTCATAAAATGCAGGAGAGTTAAAGTTCGCTGAATCTTCATACTGCTGTGTTGGCGGAGTGAGCTTAATGTTTCCTGCTTTGGCATAAAAACCATCCAATCCCTCATCGCTTAAAAGATGAAAAACACCTTGACATCCATTGCAGCAAAAAAAATGTGTTCCATCTTTTATCATGACAGATTCTGAAAATTCCAGTTTACAATGCGTACAGGGTACTTTATCAGACAATTTCAAATTTTCCTAATTCTTTATTTTTTCTCATATTTTTACAAAGTTCGACATGCCCGTTCATACAAATGAAGACGCCGCAATCTTGTAAAGCTTTTGCAAACCCTAATGCCAAACCAAGATTTAGCGTCGCTTCCACCTTATCTATTTCAAAAGGCTTCATAGCTCCCGTGAGTATAATTTTTCTGTCTTGAAATATTTCAGATAAAAATTCTGCGGTTGTCCCCATAGTATCGGTTCCATGGACGATAATAAACGTGTCATCTTTTGACTCCATAATGATGCTTGCTAGCATTTTTCTATCGTTACTATCCATATCTAAACTATCTTTGTAAATCACTCCGGCTACGTCATGACGAAAAGAAAAGCTCTGCAAAATTGTTTCTATCGCTAGATTATCAAAAGGTACTTCAAGCTCTCCAAGAAGAGGATTATACCTCTTGTTAAAAGTACCGCCACAATTTAAAATTAACATTATTTATTCCATATATCTTCAAATTTTGAAACTATTTTAGTGGCTTTTGAAGATAGTACATTCTTATTCTCATCAAATAAATATGTCTCTTTAAGTCCAGCACCGAGGCCTGCTTCTATGTCTCGTTCTTTGTCGCCGACCAAAACGGAATTTTGCAAATCTATATTAAACTCTTTTTGTGCATCTAAAAGCATTCCCGCATGTGGTTTTCTGCAACTGCATTCACCACTAATGTCGGGGTGATGCGGACAATGATATACTTTTGTTATCTTGACACCATTCTTTGCAAATTCATCAACCATCCATTCGCTGAGATGTGCAAAATCTTCTTCGCTATAAAATCCCCTACTTATTCCCGATTGATTTGTAATGACAAAAATCATAAATCCAAGATTTTGATAATGCTTACAAAGTTCAAAAATCCCATCTATAAAATCAAAGTTATGTGGTTTATGCACATAATCATAATCAACATTAATCACGCCGTCACGATCCAAAAAAAGTGCTTTTTCTAAAGAAGGACGCACTCTCTACTCTCCAACACCCTGAGCAAATATCTCTTTTTCTATAATATCACACAATATATGACCTATTAAGATGTGTGACTCTTGAATTCTTGGAGTAGAATTAGAAGGCACGATAATAGCCATATCAGCTAACTTAGCCATTTCACCGCCATCTCTTCCAACAAGCGCAACCGTAGTAATCCCTTTTTCTTTAGCACTCTTAAAAGCATTAATAATATTTAAAGAATTACCCGATGTTGAAATACCTATAAATATATCACCCTTTTGCCCCATACCTTCAAGTTGACGCGAAAAAACTTTATCATATCCATAATCGTTTCCAATAGCCGTAAGGTTTGAAGTATCCGTAGTTAACGCAAGAGAAGGGATAGAAGGTCTATCAAAACCATACCTGCCAACAAGCTCTGCCGCAATATGCTGAGCATCAGCAGCACTCCCTCCATTTCCAGCAAGAATTGTTTTATTTGAACCTCTATAAAGCTCTACACACGCTCTAGCAACTCTCTCAATCACATCCAATAATGCATCATTTTCATAAATAGCCTGCTTAGTTTCATAAGATTTTTTAATCTGATTTTTAATATATTCTTTCATATTATTTCCTAATAAAGTAATATAAAATAATAACATATAAATTATTTTTAAACAGAGCAATCAATCTCTTTTTAGATAATTTTGCACATGCCAATCATCCTAGAAAAAATAACTGAAATAAAAAAGGAAAAAGTAATTAAAGAGAAGAAATAATAAGAAGAAATAAACGATTAAACTAGGCAGCGACCTACTTTTCCAACCCTGCA
>JFJP01005467.1_pt1 | contig 19773 bp, 22 predicted proteins | sample 431651 | NCBI WGS metagenome assembly JFJP01 (sample SAMN02602958, study PRJNA72255) | Microbial mat metagenome, whole genome shotgun sequencing project. | biome: fresh water; feature: sink hole; material: water; isolation source: purple microbial (photo- and chemosynthetic) mats found in...
TCGTCCAGTGTCTTGACTGCACTGCGGTAAGCGCCACAGCCGATCAGGCGTTGGCCGTCCAGCGGCATGATGTATGACGACTTGCCGCGCACATCGCCTGTCACCAGGTTGATGATGTTGTATTCCACCCAGCCGCCGCCTTGTTCTGCGCGCTTCCAGGCGTCGGCAATCAGTTGTGCGGCGTCCACACCGGGTGATGCGCTGACGTTCACGCCCACCTTGGCTTCGTCAATGCCCATGACGCGGTAATAGCCTTCGCGGTCGAGCACAAACACGTACAGGTCGCGGTCGATGAAGCCGCCCTGCTTGTTGTGGAAGTCGCGTGCGGCTTTGTCAAAGCCCACTTTCTGAACATGTGCCAGTGCACGCAGTGTGAGTGTCTTGGCCTCGTCAGCCGTGCCCTGGCGCAAGCGGATGTGGCATACCGCATCATCGAGCTGGTGGGCACGCTCAATCAGGCGGTGAGACCGGTGTTGCGTGCGCTCGACCAGGGCTGAGTTTTCAGCGGTGACGGAATCGAGGTCACCCACAGCCACCACTACCTCATTGAGCGACCGGCTTTGGTCGCTGCTGGCAACTGCAATGTTCTCCATCCCTTCGGTCACCTTGGTGATGCTGCCGACGAGCTCGAGCATGAGTTGGTTGACCGATCCGATCTCCCCCACCGATGTCTGCACCCGGGTGGCCGAGTCGGCAATGAGTTTGCGCACCTCCGAAGCGGCCTCCTGGCTGCGACGTGCCAGGTTGCGCACCTCCGATGCCACCACCGCAAAACCCCGGCCCGCTTCTCCCGCGCGGGCGGCCTCCACGGCAGCGTTCAACGCCAGGATGTTGGTCTGGAAGGCAATGCTGTCGATGGTGCCGATGATTTCGGTCATGCGCATCGAGGTGGTTTTGAGTGTGTCCATGCCGTGCACAGTTTTGCCCATCAGCTCGTTGGCGGCCGCAGTTTGCTGACGCAGCTGTCGGGTCATGCCGCTCACGCCCTGAGCCACATCGGCGTTCTGCTTGACCATGTCGCCGACCATGCGCACATTGGCGGTGGTTTCTTCTAGGCTTGCCGCCTGCGACTGCGTGCGGTCGGCCAGCAAAGTGCCGTCACTCACCAGTGCGGTGCCCACGTCGCCCACCAGAGACGAGGCGCTGCGCACATCGGCCACCAAAGAAGACAGGTTGGACAGCATGCCTTCGAAGGCCTGGCTGATGCGGGCCATTTCGTCGCGACCATCCACCCGAACATTGGTTGATAGGTTGCCGTCGGACGCCTGCTCCATGGACCGCCTCAGCAATGCCAGGCTTTGCAATGTGGCCACCCCGAAGCTGAGCAGGCCGTAAGCCAGCAGCAGCAAACCCGTGGCGGCCGCGCCCACCACCAGAAGCAACTCGCCCGTGCGTTGCGTGATTCGGTTTTGAAGCTTGGTATTCAACCTGACGCTCACGTCGGTCAGCAATTTCGCTGTATCCAGTTTCACGCTGGAGGCAAGCTGTTGGAAGCTCTTGGGCTCGGCACCCATCGCCGCCTCGCCAAAGGCGTTTTGCGTCTCGGCAGACAGTGCAGCAATGCTGCGGCGCGCTGCGGCCCAATCGGCAAATTCGGGCTCGCTGTTGCGTCCCAACGACTGCGTGCGCAGGTCCACATCTTGTGATCGGGTGACCAAGCCACTGGCCAGTCCGGCCATGGTGGCAGCGGCTGGCCCATCGGTCTGGTCACGCAGCAACAGCGCAACCGCCTGATCGCGCAGCACGGCCACACTTTCTTCCAGTTGCGGCACACGCTGCGTCATCATGTCCATCAGAAAATAGGTGGCCACCTCGGGGTCGAACAGAAGACCCGAGTGTTCGGCCAGTTCGTCTATCAGGTCGAGCATGCGCTTGATGTGAAAGCTCGATTGCTTCAGCCCGTTGGCCCCGCCGGGCGGGCTGCGCAGAAACTGCTCCATGGCGGCGCTGTCGTTTTTCCAGTTGGCGGCACTGGCCAGGGCCGGTGTTTTGGAGATGCTGGCATCCAGTTTCCTCAGTGCTTCCTGCGCAGCCTGTGCCGCTTGTTGTGCGGCTGCCGCCATGTCGGTCGCGCCTGATGCCAACTGGCTGCTGGCGGAACGGTGGTCCTGCAGTTTGTTGATCACCCCATGCGCGAGTGTGATGGCCTCTACGCCCGCCAGTTCACCTTGCGTGTAGGAGATGTCGTCCGACAACCGAATGCCGAGCAATGTGACCGCCACCAGCAGCGGCACGATCAGCACCGATGCAATCAGGCTGAGCTTGCTCTTCATGTTGATGCGGCGCATGAAGGCCACACCGGGGCGCAGCAACAGCGGCGGTACAAGCTGGCGGGTGGTGGTTGTGTTGCTTGAGCTCATGGCTGTGTGCGTAAAGGTTTCAGGCGCGCTGTGCTTGCGTTGTCAATGCGAGCCGAGCTTCTTCCAGGCGGCTGTCGAGGTAACTGCCGTACATGTCGGGGACTGCCATGCCAATCAGCCGCTCGGCCAGTTCCTCGCCGCGGGGGCCCAGGAAAAGCACGGTGGGAGCTAGTTTGGCTTTCCAGGCTTTGACCAGCGCCGCTGCAGTGGTGTTGCGTCCGTCAAACCCTTGCACGGGGGTGACGCGGTCTGTCATGTCCAGCTGTATGGCGTGGATCTGTCCCGCCCGCTGCATGGGCAACAGGTAGTGGCCGCGCACCACGTCGCAGTAGGGGCATCCCCTGAGGGTGGTCATCACCACCAGCGGGGTACGCAAAGCCACCGCCGCACGTGCTGACTCGGGCAGCGAGCGCGTTGAAGGCAGGGCAGAGGTGATGCTGGCTGGTGGTGTGGCCATGAAGTGTGTGTTGGCGGGGGCTTGAGCGTAAGCGACAGCCATTCTGCGTGCAAGCCACTCTCAGGGCAAACACGGGGGTGAAATGCCCCCTGTTTGTGCAATCTCATCTATGGCGATGTCGTTCAGGCCCAGCACCTCCTGCAGCACCTCTCTGGTGTGCTGTCCCAGCAAAGGTGGGGGGCGTAGCGCCGAGGGCGGTGTGGCGCTGAGTTTCATGGGGCTCGCCACCAGACGCAGGTCTGGCGTATGGGGGTGAGCCCAGTGTTGCACCATGCCACGTTGTTGCACTTGCTGGTCGGCAAATACCTCAGCCAGGTTGTTGATGGGCCCGCAGGGCACTTTGGCTGCATCGAGTGCGGTCAGCCAATCGGCCTTGGTCCGGGTTTTCAACACGGTTTCCAGTTGAGGTATCAAGTTGTTGCGGTGCCGCACACGCTGGGCATTGGTGGCAAAGCGTGTGTCCGCCGCCCACTCGGGGTGCCCTGCCACCGCGCAGAATTTGGCAAACTGGCCGTCGTTGCCCACGGCCAGAATCACGTGCTGGGGTGTGCCCGTTGCGTCGGGCGCGACTTCAAACACCTGGTACGGCACGATGTTGGCGTGGGCATTGCCCATCCGTCCTGGCACCCGACCGTCTGCCTGCCCCCTCACCAGGTAATTGGCCCCGAGGTTGGCCAGCATGGCCACTTGTGTGTCGAGCAGGGCCATGTCGATGTGCTGCCCTTCGCCGGTGCGCTCGGCATGGCGCAGGGCGGCCAGCACCGCCACGGTGGCGTACATGCCGGTGAATAGATCTGCTACCGCTACACCCACTTTCTGGGGGCCGCCGCCGGGCAGGTCATCTCGCTCGCCGGTGACACTCATCAGCCCGCCCAGGCCCTGTATGGCGTAGTCGTAACCCGCTCGTTCGCTGTAAGGGCCTGTCTGGCCGTACCCGGTGATGGAGCAATACACCAGCGAGGGGTTCAAGGCCTTGAGGCTGGCAAAGTCCAGCCCGTAGCGGGCCATGTCCCCTACCTTGAAGTTTTCGACAAAGACCTGGCAGTGGACAACGAGGTCTTTGATCAGTTGTTGTCCCGATGCCCGGGCAATGTCGCAGGTGATGGAGCGCTTGTTGCGGTTGGCACCGAGGTAGTAGGCGGCTTCTGGGGTGTCGCGGCCCTGACTGTCCGCCAGAAAAGGTGGGCCCCAGGTTCGCGTGTCGTCGCCCCCGCCTGGGCGCTCGACCTTGATCACATCGGCACCCAAATCTGCCAGCGTTTGGGTGCACCAGGGCCCTGCGAGCACGCGCGAGAGGTCCAGAACGCGGATACCATGCAGCGCGGTCGGGCTGGTTGCGGGGTCAGGGCTGTGGGGTGTTTGAGAGTCTGGCGTGGTGTTCATGACGCTATTGTGATGAGTGAGCGTTGTGCTCAGGGCCGTGTGCGTCGCCCTGTGTGGCAAAGGAGGCTGTGGTGGGTTGTGACCTTGGATGGGGCTGGCGCCTGTGGCTGTGTGCCGCATGTGCGGGTGGGTTGTTGGCATGCAGCCCGGTATTCAACTGGCGTGAGGTTCGCGTGGGGGACGCAGCACTGTTGGCTTTGTTGCCATGCAAACCAGACAAGGCCGAGCGCCAGGTGCCCATGCAGGGCAAAGACGTCACGCTTCACATGGCCAGTTGCGAGGTGGGGCAAACCACGTTTGCGCTGTCTGTGCTGAGGTTGCCAGAAGGGCTGGACGCTACGGCGGCAGCCCAAGCGTGGAAGCTGGCCACACTGGCCAGTCTCAAAGCGACACCTGATAGCGCCCGGGACTGGGCCGTGCCGCCCAGGAGTGGTGTGGCTCCGGTGGGGTGGCGGGCAAGCGGCGTGCGCCACACAGGGCAGCCGGTGGAAGCCCGTGTGCTGTCTCTGGCGCGCGGGCAAGATCTGTACCAATTGGCTGTGTATGGCGATGTTCCCCCCGATGTGCTCACCACGTTGGTGGATGGGTTGCGGTTTGCGCCAGGGCCTTGAGTGTTTCCATCGTCCTCGCCCCATAATCCGACGCCATGAACGGGATTGTTGTCATTGCCCATGCGCCACTGGCCAGTGCGCTTTACCAGTGTGTGCTCCATGTGTTTCCCGACGCGGAAGGTGCGGTGGTGGCTCTCGACGTGCCCCCCAACCAGCCACCCGATGAAACCCTCGCTCAAGCGCGCATCTTGGCCCAGCAACTGGGCTGCGAGCACATGCTGGTGCTCACAGACCTTTTCGGCGCCACCCCTTGCAATGTGGCGCAGCGGTTGGTCGACGGTGCGCATTCGCGGCTGATAGCCGGGGTGAATTTGCCCATGCTGCTCCGTGCCGTGACTTACCGCCACGAGTCTCTGGACATGCTGATGTCCCGCGCGATGGCCGGTGGGACGCAGGGCATCATTTCCGTGGCTGTGACAGCGCCCCAAAATCAAATCCGACGCTCCCATGATCAAAACCACCACGACCATCAGCAATAAGCTGGGCCTGCACGCCCGTGCATCGGCCAAGTTCACCAAACTCGCCGGCAGTTTTGCCTGCGAGGTGTGGATGAGCCGGGGCGAGCGCCGCATCAACGCCAAAAGCATCATGGGCGTGATGATGTTGGCCGCTGGTTTGGGCAGCACTGTGGAGCTGGAAACCAATGGTGCCGACGAGCAGGTTGCCATGGACGCATTGCTGGCGCTGATTGCGGACAAATTCGGAGAAGGCGAATGACCTTTGCCGTACACGGCATCGCGGTGTCCAGTGGCGTGGCCATTGGGCGGGCGGTGCTGGTGGCATCCAGCCGCCTCGACGTGGCCCACTACTTTGTGGAGCCTGAGCAGGTGGCTGCCGAGATTTCGCGGGTGCGCAGCGCCCGTGACGAGGTGGTGGCTGAATTGGGCCGGGTGCAGCAGACACTGCAAGAGTTGAACGCCAAGGAGGGCCACGTTGAGCTGGCTGCCCTGCTCGATGTGCACCTGATGATGCTGCAGGACGAGCAACTGACCGAGGGAGTGAAGCACTGGATCGTTGACCGGCGCTACAACGCCGAATGGGCACTCACCACTCAGCTTGAACTGGTGGCCCGGCAGTTCGATGAAATGGAAGACCCCTACCTGCGCGAGCGCAAGGCCGACCTGGAACAGGTGGTGGAGCGTTTGCTTCGGGTGATGCGTGGCGTGACATCACCAGTGGTCCAGCCGCCCGCACCCAGCCGGGTGGCGCAACAGGATTTGCTGCTTGACGACACCATCGACGTGCCACTGGTGCTGGTGGCCCACGACCTGTCGCCCGCCGACATGTTGCAGTTCAAGCAAAGCGTATTTGCAGGTTTTGTGACCGACGTGGGTGGCAAGACCTCGCACACGGCGATCGTGGCGCGGAGCATGGACATACCGGCCGTGGTGGGCGCTCGCTCGGCCAGCCAGACGGTGAAGCAGGACGACTGGGTGATCATCGATGGCGATGCCGGTGTGGTTATCGTGGACCCATCCCCCATCATCTTGGCGGAATACGGCTTCAAACAACGGCAAAGCCAGGTAGAGCGCGAGCGCCTCAACCGGCTGCGCAACACCCCGGCAGTCACCCTCGATGGCCAGAAGGTCGAACTGCTGGCCAACATTGAGCAGCCCCGCGACACGATAGCCGCCCTCAATGCGGGTGCCGTGGGTGTGGGTTTGTTCCGCAGCGAGTTTCTGTTCATGGGGCGCCAAGGCAATTTGCCTGGCGAGGAAGAGCAATACCGTGCCTATGTGGCCGCTGTCGAGGGTATGCAGGGCTTGCCTGTGACCATTCGCACCGTGGACGTGGGTGCAGATAAGCCCTTGGATCGCTCGGTGCGCTCTGGCGACGACCACCTGAACCCAGCCCTGGGCTTGCGAGCCATTCGCTGGAGCCTGGCAGAACCGGCGATGTTTCTTACCCAGTTGCGCGCCATCCTGCGCGCGGCTGCGCATGGGCCGGTGCGTTTGCTGATTCCGATGTTGGCGCACGTGCATGAAATCCGACAAACGCTGGCACTCATCGACAAAGCCCGCGGGCAACTGAACGCCAAAGGCCTGGCCTATGGGGCCGTGAAGGTGGGTGCCATGATCGAGGTGCCCGCTGCCGCGCTGATGGTGACCGTGTTCCTGAGGTACTTCGACTACCTGTCGATAGGCACCAATGACCTGATCCAGTACACCCTGGCCATTGACCGGGTCGATGAGTCCGTGGCCCACTTGTACGACCCCATGCACCCCGCCGTTTTGCAACTGATGGCGGGCACGATTGCCGCCGGGCATGCAGAAGGAAAAACCGTCAGCGTGTGTGGCGAAATGGCGGGTGATGTGGGCATGACCAAACTCCTGCTGGGGCTGGGGCTGCGCAGCTTTTCCATGCACCCGTCGCAGATCCTTGCGGTCAAGCAGCAGGTGTTGCGCAGTGATACTGGCAAGCTCAAGGCGTTGGCACTGGCTGCCTTGGCGGCGGAAGACCCGGCAACTGTCCTCGCTGGTTGAGTGTTTGCGACATACCCCCTGGAATATGGGGGCGGCATTGAGCCAAGTCAAACCGCACATCTGCGGTCTCGATAAAACTGCGCGTCCACACGTTGTCAGTTTGACCCACTTCCACAGGAGTTTTCATGAGCACGTTCAACCACAGCGGTTTGATGCAGGACATCAATGCCAGTTTGGCCCCGTTTCGCAAGGCGCAGCCTGATGCCATGGCCGGGTTCGGTCAATTGGCCAAAGCCGCAATGACCGATGGCGCGCTGAATGCCAAGCAAAAGGAACTGATCGCGCTGGCCATCGGCATCACTCAGCGTTGCTCAGGCTGCATTGGCTTTCACGTCAAGGCGTTGCACAAGTTGGAGTGCACGCGTGACGAGCTGGAGGAAATGCTGGCCGTTTGTGTCTATATGGGGGGTGGCCCGGCGCTGATGTACGCCGCTGAAGCCATCAAGGCCTGGGAAATGCTGGCCAATCCGCCGAAGGTCTAATTCCTTAAAAAAGGCCTCTGGCGCTTGTTGGTATTCAATAGTTCACTATTGTTGTTTCAGGCTTTGGGTGCCAGCACATGTCCGGCTTGCTGGTCGGCGTGGTAGCTGCTGCGCACCATGGCGCCCACGGCGGCATGGGTAAATCCCATGGCGTAGGCTTCGGTCTCGAACATCTTGAATGTGTCGGGGTGCACATAGCGGCGAACCGGTATGTGGGCGCTTGACGGAGCCAGGTACTGTCCGATGGTCAGCATGTTGATGCCATGGGCGCGCATGTCACGCATGACCGCCAGAATTTCTTCGTCGGTTTCGCCCAGGCCCACCATCAGGCCGCTCTTGGTGGGAATGTGTGGAAACAGGGCTTTGAACTTCTTCAGCAAATTCAGACTGAATGCGTAGTCAGAGCCTGGGCGGGCTTCCTTGTAGAGCCGGGGCACCGTTTCCATGTTGTGGTTCATCACATCGGGCGGGGCTGCTTTCAAAACGTCCAATGCGCGGTCGTCGCGGCCACGGAAGTCGGGCACCAGCACCTCAATTTGGGTCTGTGGCGACAACTCACGGGTTTTGCGGATGCATTCCACAAAGTGGCCCGCGCCGCCGTCGCGCAGGTCGTCGCGGTCCACACTGGTGATGACCACGTACTTCAGCTTCAACTGGGCGATGGTGCGGGCCAGGTTGTCGGGCTCGTTGACATCCAAGGGATCGGGGCGGCCATGACCCACGTCGCAAAACGGGCAGCGGCGGGTGCACTTGTCTCCCATGATCATGAAGGTGGCCGTGCCTTTGCCAAAACATTCGCCGATGTTGGGGCAACTGGCCTCTTCACAAACAGTGACCAGTTTGTTGCTGCGCAGCACGTCCTTGATTTCATAGAAGCGTGTGCTGGGGCTGCCCGCCTTCACACGGATCCAGTCTGGCTTTTTCAGCGTTTCACTGGGAATGACCTTGACCGGAATTCTGGACACCTTGGCCGCAGACTTCTGTTTGGCGGTGGGGTCGTATGAGGTGGAGGCGTCGGGTTGGGTCATGGCGTTGGGAGCGCGCACACGCGCTGTGGGGTGAATGGGCTCAGGCCTGTGTTTCAGGGCTGAAGCAGGCGCTGAAGTTCGCGTGACCACAACTCGGCCACCTCGTCATATGAAACGCTGATGCCCATTGTAAAAAGATCGACGGTGGTCAGCCCTTGATAACCACATGGATTGATGCGGCGAAAGGGTTCCAGGTCCATTGCCACGTTGAGTGCTGCCCCGTGGTAGGTGCAGTGACGACTGACCTTGATGCCCAGCGCAGCAATCTTGCCCAGTCCTTCAAAGTCCAGTCCGGGACCAGCGTGCGCAGGTTGGGTGCCCACGTGGCGCCCCTGCGGCCGGTTTGGCAGCAGCGCGTGTGAAGCAGGTGCATCGAGCCGCACATAAATGCCCGGCGCGCCAGCAACCCTGTGCCCCGTCACACCCAGTTGCATCAGTGCGCGAACAACAGATTCTTCAAGCCGGTAAACGTACTCTTTGACAAAGTAGCCCCGACGCTTCAGGTCGATCAACGGATAGGCCACGATCTGTCCTGGCCCATGGTAGGTCACCTGCCCGCCCCGGTCTGTTTCCACCACGGGTATGGACCCTGCCGCCAGCACGTGGTGCGTTGCGCCGGCCAGCCCTTGAGTGAATGTGGGCGGGTGTTCACACAGCCAGAGTTCGTCGGGTGTCGCTTCACCGCGGGTAGCAGTGAATGCCCTCATTGCATCGAAAGTGGCTGCGTAGTCCACGCGGCCCAAGGGTTTGATCAGCATGCGCCGTACGCTTGAGTTGGCATCACAAGACGACCTTGACCATGGGGTGTGTGGACAGCGTGCGGTACACCTCGTCGAGTTGCTCTCTGCTGGTGACATGGACTGACAGTGTCAAACCGAGGTAGTTGCCGCCCTTGCTTGGTCTTTGCTCGATGGTTTGGGTATCGAAATCCGGGTCAAAGTGCCTGACAAGCTGAACCATCGCGTCAAGGAAACCGTCAACAGATGCACCCATCACTTTGATGGGGAAATGGCACGGGTACTCAATCAGGGAGGCCTGGGGAGTGTCTTGGGTCATGGGTTTCGGCGTGGAATGCTCAGAGTGCGGAGCATAGCGGCGAGCAGCTTTCGCTGCATGTTGCGCCTGCAGGCAAAGAACTGCTTGACCCGTGCCCCGGGTTTCTACGTATAATCGTTGGCTTTGCAACGTCTGGACTGTCTGCTGTAACCCAGCGGTAATGTCTGTCAAACACAATGTCGCCCGGCACACAACAGTTGGTCAACGACAGCGAACAAACTGGGGACGAAGAATCCAGTTTCAAGGCCTTGACCGCAGAAGAGGCGGCAGTGTGGCGGCGTTCGCACAAACAGGTTTCGATCTGGCGCGTTGTGGCGTCGCAAGTGATTGCGGCACTGCTGGCTGGTGTTTGTGCGGCCTGGGTTACCGGCGTCGCGTCGGTGGGTTGGTCCGCTTTGTATGGCGGGATGGCGGTTGCGGTGCCTTCGGTTGTGATGGCGCATGGCATGACGTCCAGTCGCTTGGCGCGGTTGCTGTCGGTTGTACCGGCGGGCTCGTTAGGCAGCGTGGTTTTTTGGGAGGGCGTCAAAGTCCTCCTCGCGGTGGTCATGCTGGTTGTGGCGCCTGCGGTGGTTCGTGAATTGAGTTGGCTCGCCCTGGTGGCTGGGCTTGTGGTGGTTCTCAAGGTGTACTGGTTTGCATTCCTGATGCTGTCCAGATACCCGAAACAATAGATGGTTGATTTGAACTATGTCCGCTGAATCGCACGTCCTGACACCAGGCGAATACATTCGCCATCATTTGGTGCACCTTCAGAACACCAAGCAAACATCCATCATTGACTTTTCGGTCATCAACATCGACTCCGTGGTGGTCAACATCATCTTGGGTATGTTGGTGTGTTTTGCGCTGTACTCTGCAGCCCGCAAAGCGACCTCTGGTGTGCCGGGCAGGTTCCAAGCGGCGGTTGAAATCCTCTTTGAAATGGTGGACAACCAAGCCAAGGCCGTGATCCACAACGCCGAGAGCCGCAAAGTAGTGGGCCCCATGGCGCTGGTGGTGTTCGTGTGGATTTTCATGATGAACTTCATGGACATGTTGCCCGTTGACCTGCTGCCATCCATTTGGCACAAAGTCGGTCCTGCCATGGGTTTTCCAGACTACCTGAGGGTGGTGCCTTCTGCTGACCTCTCAACTACGCTGGGTCTGTCCACATCCGTGTTGCTGATGTGCCTGTTCTACAACATCAAAATCAAGGGTTTGGGTGGTTGGACGCACGAGCTCGTGTGTGCCCCCTTCGGCACCAGCAAGAACCCCATCTGGGCCGTTTTGCTCGGCGTGGTCAACTTCATGATGCAAATGATCGAGTTCGTGGCCAAAACCGTGTCTCACGGCATGCGGTTGTTCGGCAACATGTTCGCGGGTGAACTGGTGTTCATGCTGATCGCTTTGCTGGGTGGTTACGCTGCCATGTCGCTGAGCGGTGGACTCTTCTTCGTGGGTCACATCATTGCCGGCACCGTGTGGACGCTGTTCCACATCCTTGTGATCACGCTCCAAGCGTTCATTTTCATGATGCTGACCCTGATTTATCTGGGTCAAGCGCATGACGCGCACTGAACACGCGCACCTCTGTTTCGGTTTGTTTTTTTCTTTCTTTTAACTTTCGTCATCTCAAAGGAGTCATCATGGAAAACGTTCTGGGTCTCGTCGCTCTGGCTTGCGGTCTGATTGTTGGTTTGGGTGCCATTGGCGCTTCCATCGGTATCGCGCTGATGGGCGGCAAATTTCTGGAAGCTTCTGCCCGTCAGCCCGAGTTGATGAACGACCTGCAGACCAAAATGTTCATTTTGGCTGGTCTGATCGACGCCGCTTTCCTGATCGGTGTTGCCATCGCCCTGTTGTTCGCATTTGCCAACCCCTTCCAGTTGGTCGCCTGATTTTTGGCTGGTTGTCTTGTTGTGGTGCAAGTTGAAAGCTGGTCCAAGCGCTTTGCGCTTGGGCTGGAGAGCACGCGCAGCCCGCAAGCAGCTTTTGCGTATCAACCCCTGAATACACAAAGAAAGGTGTTGCTGTGAACATCAATGCAACGCTCTTTGCACAGGCCATCGTCTTTGCAATTCTGGTGTGGTTCACAATGAAATTTGTGTGGCCTCCCATTGCCAAGGCTCTCGATGAGCGTGCAATCAAAATATCCGAAGGCTTGGCGGCTTCGGAAAAAGCCAAGACCGAGCTGTCTGTGGCCAACAAGCGTGTGGAAGAGGAGTTGAGCAAGTCGCGCAACGAGTCGGCTACGCGTCTGGCAGATGCAGAGCGTCGTGCCCAGTTGCTGGTTGAAGAGGCCAAGCAGCGCGCAAACGAAGAGGCTGCAAAGATCATTGCAGCGGCGCGCACTGACGCCGAGCAGCAGTTGGTCAAGGCTCGCGAGTCGCTGCGTGAGGATGTGGCGGTTCTGGCTGTGAAGGGCGCGGAACAAATTCTGCGTCGCGAAGTGAACGCTTCCGTTCATGCCGACTTGCTCGGCCGCCTCAAAACCGAACTCTGAATTCACAAGGTAGACCATGGCTGAACTTGCCACCATTGCCCGCCCTTACGCGGAAGCGCTGTTTCAGTCGGTGGCTTCGGATGCGGCTCAAGCCAGCGAGTGGCTGGATGAGTTGGCCGAGGTAGCCGGTGATGAAACCCTGCGCCAATTTGCAGACAGCCCCAAGGTGTCGTCGGAACAGGTGTTCGAGGTCATTCAAGGGGTGGTGAAAACCGCTCTGCCAGATGCCGCTTGCAACTTTTTGCGACTGGTCATTGAGAACGGCCGTCTGACGGCCTTGCCCGAAATTGCCAACCAATTCCGGGTGTTGAAAAACGCTCGGTCTGGCATGGCCGATGCCATCGTCTACAGCGCTTTTGATATCGATGCTTCAGCACTCGCGGACTTGTCCGGGTTGTTGGAAAAGCGGTTTGGTCGCCAGTTGAATCTGTCGGTGCAACTCGCTCCTGAGCTGATCGGCGGTATCCGTGTCGCCGTTGGGGACGAGGTGCTGGACACGTCCATTTTGGCCCGTCTTGAACAAATGAAAGTTGCTCTGACGGCCTGAGCCGCGGCAGCCTTCCACAACCATTGAAAGAGGAAAGAGTCATGCAACTCAATCCAGCTGAAATTTCTGAGCTGATCAAGTCCCGCATCCAAGGCATCTCTGCTTCAGCCGATGTTCGTAACCAAGGCACCGTGGTGTCGGTGACGGACGGTATCGTGCGTGTTCACGGCTTGTCTGACGTCATGCAAGGTGAAATGCTTGAATTCCCTGCGACCAAAGATGGCGTGGCCACATATGGCCTGGCGCTCAACCTGGAGCGTGACTCTGTGGGCGCTGTGATTCTGGGCGAGTACGAGCACATTTCTGAAGGCGACACGGTCAAATGCACCGGCCGCATCCTGGAAGTGCCAGTAGGCCCAGAGTTGCGCGGTCGTGTGGTCAACGCGTTGGGTCAGCCCATCGACGGCAAAGGCCCAATCAATGCCAAGATGACCGACGTCATCGAAAAAGTTGCGCCTGGTGTGATCGCCCGTAAATCGGTGGATCAGCCCATGCAAACGGGTCTGAAGTCCATTGACTCCATGGTGCCCGTCGGCCGTGGACAGCGCGAACTGATCATCGGCGACCGTCAAACCGGCAAGACCGCAGTGGCGATCGACACGATCATCAACCAAAAGGGTCAGAACATGACCTGCGTGTACGTCGCTATCGGCCAGAAAGCGTCGTCTATCAAGAACGTGGTGCGCGCTCTGGAGCAAGCCGGTGCGATGGAGTACACCATTGTCGTTGCCGCATCCGCTTCTGAATCAGCAGCCATGCAATACGTGTCGGCCTACTCTGGCTGCACCATGGGTGAATACTTCCGCGACCGCGGTGAAGACGCATTGATTGTGTATGACGATCTGTCCAAGCAAGCCGTGGCCTATCGTCAAGTTTCTTTGCTGTTGCGCCGCCCACCAGGCCGCGAAGCCTTCCCTGGCGACGTGTTCTATCTCCACAGCCGTCTGCTTGAGCGCGCAGCCCGTGTGAACGCTGACTACGTTGAGGCCTTCACCAAAGGTGAAGTCAAGGGCAAAACAGGTTCTTTGACCGCACTGCCCATCATCGAAACCCAAGCCGGTGACGTGTCCGCTTTCGTGCCAACCAACGTGATTTCGATCACTGACGGCCAGATCTTTCTGGAAACCAGCTTGTTCAACGCTGGTATCCGCCCCGCCATCAACGCCGGTATTTCCGTGTCCCGCGTGGGTGGTGCAGCTCAAACCAAACTGATCAAGGGTTTGTCCGGCGGTATCCGTACCGACTTGGCTCAGTACCGCGAATTGGCCGCGTTTGCTCAGTTTGCGTCTGATTTGGACGAGGCCACCCGCAAACAGTTGGACCGCGGTGCACGTGTGACCGAACTGTTGAAGCAGGCCCAGTACAGCCCGCTGTCGATCAGCCTGATGGGTGCAACGCTGTTTGCCGTCAACAAGGGTTACTTGGACGACATCGATGTCAAAAAAGTGCTGTCGTTCGAATCGGGTCTGCACGCTCACCTGAAGGACAAACACGCTGCGCTGTTGTCCAAGCTGGAAGCGGCCAAGGCCATGGACAAGGATGCGGAAGCTGAAATGACCGCCGCCATTGCCGAGTTCAAAAAGACCGGTACTTACTGATCTGTCTGGGCTAACCGGACCAAGGAGTATCTATGGCAGCAGGCAAGGAAATACGCGGCAAGATCAAATCGGTGGAAAACACCAAGAAGATCACCAAAGCCATGGAAATGGTCGCCGCCTCCAAAATGCGCAAGGCACAGGACCGCATGCGTGCGGCCCGGCCTTACAGCGAGAAGGTGCGTCAAATTGCAGGCAATTTGAGCAAGTCCAATCCGGAGTACACGCACCCCTTCATGGAAACCCATGAAGCGAATGCGGTGGGTTACATCGTGGTCACCACTGACAAGGGGTTGTGCGGCGGTTTGAACACCAACGTGCTGCGTGCGGTGACCAACCAGCTCAAAGACCTCCAGGCTCAGGGCAAATCTGCGAAGACAGTGGCCTTTGGCAACAAAGGCTTCAGCTTCCTGAACCGCATTGGTGCGGAAGTGGTGTCTCACTCGGTGGGCCTGGGGGACATGCCGCACCTTGACAAACTGATTGGCCCCGTGAAGGTCATGCTGGATGCATACACCGAAGGGCGTGTGTCAACGGTTTACCTCTGCTACACCAAGTTCATCAACACGATGAAACAGGAGCCAGTCGTTGAGCAACTGCTGCCTCTGACGGCTGCCAGTTTGCAGTCCGAGAGTGCCGGTCACGATTGGGACTACATCTACGAACCGGATGCCGCAACCGTCATTGACGACCTGCTCCTGCGTTACGTCGAAGCACTGATTTACCAAGCTGTAGCAGAAAACATGGCGTCAGAGCAATCTGCCCGAATGGTTGCCATGAAGGCCGCCACGGACAACGCAGGCAGCGTGATCAGTGAGTTGAAGCTGGTTTACAACAAAACCCGCCAGGCAGCGATCACCAAGGAACTGTCGGAAATTGTGGCCGGTGCCGCAGCCGTCTGATCCACACACCACCGAATATAGAGAACAGAAAAGGATTCAATCATGGCTCAAGTTCAAGGCAAGATTGTTCAGTGTATTGGCGCCGTGGTGGACGTGGAGTTCCCACGCAACCAAATGCCCAAGATCTATGACGCGCTGAAAATGGACGGCTCAACGCTGACCCTGGAAGTGCAACAACAGTTAGGTGACGGCGTGGTTCGCACCATCGCTCTCGGTTCGTCCGATGGCCTGCGTCGCGGCATGATCGTTCAAAACACTGAGGCTCCCATCATGGTGCCGGTGGGCAAAGCCACGCTCGGCCGCATCATGGACGTGCTGGGTGCTCCCATTGACGAGCGCGGTCCGGTCGACCAAGGTCTGACCGCTTCCATTCACCGCAAGGCGCCAGCGTACGACGAACTGTCTCCATCACAGGAACTGCTGGAAACCGGCATCAAGGTGATTGACTTGGTGTGCCCCTTCGCCAAAGGCGGTAAGGTGGGTCTGTTTGGTGGTGCCGGTGTGGGCAAAACCGTGAACATGATGGAGTTGATCAACAACATCGCCAAGGCCCACTCCGGTCTGTCGGTGTTTGCTGGTGTGGGCGAACGTACCCGCGAAGGCAATGACTTTTACCATGAGATGGCCGATTCCGGCGTGGTGAACCTGGAGAACCTTGGCGAGTCCAAAGTGGCCATGGTGTACGGCCAGATGAACGAACCTCCGGGCAACCGTTTGCGCGTGGCCCTGACCGGGTTGACCATTGCCGAGTCCTTCCGTGACGAAGGCCGTGACGTGTTGTTCTTCGTGGACAACATCTACCGCTACACACTGGCCGGTACCGAAGTGTCAGCCCTGCTGGGTCGTATGCCTTCTGCGGTGGGTTATCAGCCCACATTGGCTGAAGAAATGGGCCGCCTGCAGGAACGCATCACATCCACCAAAGTGGGTTCCATCACGTCCATCCAGGCCGTGTACGTGCCAGCCGATGACTTGACAGACCCATCGCCTGCCACCACTTTTGCTCACTTGGACTCCACCGTGGTGTTGTCTCGTGACATCGCAGCCTTGGGTATCTACCCTGCTGTGGATCCTCTGGACTCCACCAGCCGCCAGTTGGATCCACTGGTTGTGGGCGAAGACCACTACGCCACCGCTCGTGCGGTACAGGGCACGCTGCAACGCTACAAAGAACTGCGCGACATCATTGCCATTCTGGGCATGGATGAACTGGCTCCCGAAGACAAACTCGCTGTGGCCCGCGCACGCAAGATCCAGCGTTTCCTCAGCCAGCCATTCCACGTGGCTGAAGTGTTTACTGGGTCCCCAGGCAAGTACGTCCCATTGTCTGAAACCATCCGTGGTTTCAAAATGATTGTTGCTGGCGAGTGCGATCATTTGCCTGAGCAGGCGTTCTACATGGTTGGCACCATCGATGAGGCCTTTGAAAAGGCCAAGAAAATTGCTGCCTGAGGGTTAGCCCAGTCCGATTGAACATGGGCACGAACCCGACACCGGGTTCGTGCCAACCCCAAGGAACAAGCAAATGAGCTCAATACAAGTGGACGTCGTCAGTGCTGAAGAGTCGATCTTCAGTGGCCCCGCGCGTTTTGTTGCGCTGCCGGGTGAAGCGGGCGAACTCGGGATATTGCCCGGCCACGTGCCGCTGATCACCCGTATCAAGCCCGGCGCGGTACGGATTGAAAAAGCCGATGGCGGGGAAGAGTTTGTGTTTGTGGCAGGGGGCATTCTTGAGGTGCAACCCCATCACATAACGGTTCTGAGCGACACCGCCATCCGTGGCAAGGATCTTGACGAAGCGAAAGCTTCAGATGCGCGCAAAGCAGCTGAAGAAGCCATCAAGAACGCGAAGAGCGATCTTGATCTGGCCAAAGCAACATCCGAATTGGCCGTGATGGCTGCACAGATTTCAGCCTTGCGCAAATTCCGCCAGAAAAAATGAGTATTCGCCCAGCGGCGTCATACAAGAAAGCCGACCTTGGGTCGGCTTTTTCTTTTCGTGATTTCCACAGTGTCTAAATGTGCATATGACGGCTGATGGAAGCTTCTCGGTTGCTGGCATTGATGCGACTCCCCCCTGGTGGATGGCCAACGCGCACGTTCAAACCATCTTGCCGGCATTGGCCAAGCCCAGAAAACGACTGGTGGCGGAAACCGTCCGCTGGACAACGCCAGATGGAGACTTCATAGACACAGTCCAACTGGACGTGGCTACACCTGCTCCCGTTCTGGTGCTCTTCCATGGCCTTGAAGGAACAAAGGATAGCCATTACGCCCTGTCTTTCGCCACTGAGGCGCAGCGGCGAGGTTGGGCATTTGTATTGCCTCACTTCCGCGGGTGTGGTGGTGATTTGAATATCGCCCCAAGGGCTTATCACTCGGGTGACCATGCCGAGATAGATTGGATACTGAGGCGCATCAAGTCAGAGGCTGGGAATCAACCTGTGATGGCCGTGGGCGTTTCTCTGGGAGGAAATGCACTCATGCGTTGGGCAGGCGAACACGGGTCATCCGCCACCGGTGTCGTGTCTGCCGCCGTGGCCATCAGTGCACCTCTCGACCTGACCGCTTCGGGTCACGCCATGGGCCAAGGATTTAACAGGCATGTCTACACCCGAATGTTTCTGAGCACCATGGTGCCCAAGGCCATGGCCAAGTGGGAGCAATACCCGGGGCTGTTTGACCGAAACCGACTGTTGAAGGCGAAAACTTTGTACGACTTTGATGACGCGTTCACGGCTCCAGTTCATGGTTTTCGTGATGCCAAAGACTATTGGTTGCGAGCTTCGGCCAAACCCAAGTTGAAGGACGTGGCTACTCGGAGCTTGATTTTGAATGCTCGGAATGATCCATTCGTGCCGAGTGCGTCTCTACCAACTGTCGCAGAAGTTTCGCCGGCCGTGACTTTGTGGCAACCGCCGTATGGCGGGCATGTTGGCTTTCCCGCTCCAACAGATCGCACACACATCGGGTTCCATTCCAACCGCATGCCTCAAGCGGTAGCGAACTGGTTGCACGGTCAGCTTCAGTCAACCGAGTCTCCAGGAGGTAAACACAGTGGATGAGATCGTCTTGGCGGCCATGCAAAAGTGGCCAAATGTGCCTGACTGCTACGGTTGGCTGGCGCTGGACATGAGGGGAGACTGGTTCATGCGGGACGCCGCATCTCAGTCACTGGGCAGCTATCAAAAGGCCTGCGCTGCAGAGGCACCCACCGCTGCAAAGGGCAGCCGTCTGGTGCACGAAGGATTGATCGCATTCATTGGCCGCAACTACACCTATGACGCCACAGGGCGATGGTTCTTTCAGAACGGCCCCCAGCGTGTGTTTGTTGAACTGGCTTGCTCACCCTGGGTCTGGCGCATTGAACCCAGTGGGAATGTGACTTCCCACAACGGCCAGCGCCCCAAAGAGCTCCTCGAAACCCTGGTGGATGAATTGGGCCGCTTGTATTTGTTTACCGAGCTGGGTCTGGGGCTGGTGCACACGCAGGACATGGATCTGGCTGCTGACCACGTCGCGTCAGGGCGCTGGGCTCCGCAGGATGTCAAACTGGCAGACTTGCCTCGTCGCTTTGGTTTTGTGGTGAGCCCCGCCGAAGTGGCTGCATCCCAATAAAAAACCCGGCAAAGCCGGGTTTAAGGAGGAGGCGCAGAAGGTTTACTTTGCTGCTTCTGGAGCCACAGGCTCATTGAATTTGCCACCAGCGGCATTCGCCATGTGAACCAAGGCGCGAGCCACCTCGAAATCGGTCAGATTGCCGCCAGACTGAGCGCCCATGGCCCCTTTGCCTTTGAGTGCCGACGTCAGCAGGGCGTCAAACCCGGTGCCGATACGAGCGCTCCAGGCAGCGGCATCACCGAATTTGGGGGCTCCAACCAAGCCAGCGTCGTGGCACGCAGCACATTGGGCCGCGTAGGCTTGTGCACCATCTCGCAGCTTCTTGGGCCCGCTTTGCAACTCAACAGCACCCACACGTTGAATGCGAACGGCGGTGGCGAGCTCACTGGTGTCCGTACCGGCCGCTGGCTTGAACCCCGAGGTCACATAAAACACCAGACCGATGATCACAAATATTGGGACAACGAACGAGAAAAAAGACGTCCACAGCAACTGTGAGGGGGTCTTGATGGGACCGGTGTGGGAGTCGTGTGCGTTGTCGCTCATGGCATTCTCTGCAATGTGGTGAAGTTAAGGGGTGCCCGACCCTCGGGCATAACCTTCAAATTATAGATAGGCGGGCCAGCGCCAGGCTGACAGACCAGAGTCACGCCAGTCAATCGCTTGAGGCTGTTGGGCATGCAGTGTCGGCTGCGCGTGACATCACCATCAAATGGGACAGAGCCCGTTGTCTGTGATCGTGATACTGGTGGAGGCGCTAGCG
>JFJP01024487.1_pt1 | contig 19770 bp, 24 predicted proteins | sample 431651 | NCBI WGS metagenome assembly JFJP01 (sample SAMN02602958, study PRJNA72255) | Microbial mat metagenome, whole genome shotgun sequencing project. | biome: fresh water; feature: sink hole; material: water; isolation source: purple microbial (photo- and chemosynthetic) mats found in...
TGCGCTCTAGTTCAGGCGCTTCGGCAAAAAGCATCTCCACCGTATCCGTATCATTTTCCGAATTTGCTATCTCAAAGAGTTCTTTCGCGTCGGAGAGAGAGCTTCTGACAGCTTGATATTTGGTAAATAGCGAGCTTAGTTTTGATTTTTGCTTTTGTACTTCGGAGGCTTTTGTGGCATCAAGCCAAAAAGACTCTTCCTGTTCCATAGCTTCTATTTCTTTTAGTTTGACAGCTACTTCGTCGGGTTTTATGAGTGCGACTATGTTTGATAGTTTTGAGTCTAGTGTTTTTATGAGTTCCGAGTATTCGTAGGCGTCCAAAATGTTTCCTATTTATGATGTTTACGATGATACAGGCAAAGCCCGCATTATCGGCAGGGACACAAATGTCCCTTGCAACCCACTAAAGCTACCCGCATAAATGCGGGAGAGTAGATGGATTATATTGTATAATTTTTATTCAAGTTTAACCGTTGATTATAGAGAAACAAGGCTTTAAATTGAAAATTTTTGAGAGCGCAAAAGAATTTAAAAACTATACAAAAAACATAAAAGGTTCTATCGGTTTCGTCCCTACGATGGGGGCGTTGCATGATGGGCATATTTCGCTGATGAAAAGGGCAAAAGAAGAGAACGACTTTTGTGTCGTATCGATATTTGTCAATCCCGCACAGTTTTTGGCGGGCGAGGATCTGTCTAAATACCCGAGGCGTATTGAGGCTGATATAAAGCTGTGTGAGCTTGCGGGGGTGGACGCTCTATTTTTGCCCACGACGGAAGAGATATACGAAGATGACGAGCCGAGTATCAAAGCGCCGCCGATACGGGGGTATGTGCTTGAGGGGTTTGTGCGTCCAGGGCATTTTGACGGCGTACTCACCGTAGTGATGAAACTGCTTAATGTTTCAGGGGCAACAAAGGCGTATTTTGGGCAAAAGGATGCACAACAGCTCATACTTATAGAGCAGATGGTAAAAAGATATTTTATGAGCGTAGAGATAGTAGCTTGCCCTACGGTGCGTGAAAAAGACGGGCTTGCGATGAGCAGTCGAAATTCGTATCTGGATGATGGGCAAAAAATAGCATCGCTTGCCATCTCAAAATCGCTTTTTGCCGCAGGTGTGGCGATAGGTGCGGGCGAATATGGATGTGCTTCGCTGGAGAAGAAGATGAGAGAGGAGCTCGCAGGGCTTGCCGTGGAGTATATAGCGTTTTGCGACAGAAACCTAAACAAAATTGAAGAGGTGGAGCTAAAAAACTCCATCATACTGGTCGCCGCAAGAGTCGGTACGACTAGACTTATAGATAATATTTGGATTTAAAAATGAAGAAAAAAAAGCTTTTTATGGTGAGCCTAGGTTGCTCAAAAAACCAAGTCGATAGTGAGGTGATGCTAGGGCGGCTAAAAGAGTATGAGATGACAAACGATTCAAGCGAAGCGGATGCGATTATTGTTAATACTTGTGGATTTATAGATGCTGCAAAACAGGAGAGCATCAATACTGTATTGTCTCTTCATGGTGGACGAAAAGAGGGCTCTAAGCTCGTAATGGCGGGGTGTCTCTCTGAGAGATATAAAGATGAGCTTCAAAAAGAGCTTAAAGAGGTGGATATATTCACGGGCGTTGCCGACTATGCAAAGATAGATGAGTTGATTGACGGCGGTAAAGCCAAATTTACGGAGGGGACTTTTCTTATAGACGAAGAGGAGAGGGTGGTAATAAACTCCAACTACCACGCCTATGTCAAGCTTGCCGAGGGGTGCAATCAGGTGTGCAGCTTTTGCGCTATTCCATCTTTTAAGGGCAAGCTTTTTTCCAGAAGCGAGGATTCGATACTAAAAGAGATTGCTTCGCTAAACAAAAAAGGGTATTTTGATTTGAGCCTCGTGGCGCAAGATAGCTCCTCGTACATGAGAGATAAAGGCGTAAAAGGCGGTCTTGCGAGCTTGGTCAAAAAAATAGACGCAATAGATGGAGATTTTTATGCAAGGGTACTTTATCTATATCCCTCCACGGTCGATGATGAGCTTATAAACACAATAGCTAACGCAAAAAAGTTTGTCAACTACTTTGATATGCCAATCCAACATATCTCCGATAAGATGCTTCGCATTATGAAAAGAGGAGCGGGTAAGGTTAAAACGGTTGAGCTTCTTTCCAAAATGAGAGCCGTGCCGGATAGTTTTGTGCGAACATCCGTCATAGTCGGGCATCCTGGTGAGAGTGACGAGGATTTTGCCGAGATGCTTTCATTTATTGAAGAGTTTGACTTTGACGCCGTAAGCGTGTTTGAGTACTCTGACGAAGAGGGAACTGCGGCGTATGAGATGACCGACAAGATGGATAAAAAGATAGTAACCAAAAGGCTAAAGGCAATAGAAAAAGCGATTCAAAAAAAGGGCGTTAAAAAAGCAAAAGTTGCGGTAGGCAAAAGCTTTGAGGCGGTGTTTGAAGGTGTGAGCGACGAGCATGAGTATCTGTTAAAAGCTAAAAAGAAGATTTGGGCTCCGGAAATTGACGGAGAGATACTAATCAACGAGAGCGAAGTGGAAAATCCGGAGGTGGGCAAGCTGTACAAAATGACGGCGATGGACGCCGCGAAGGAAAGGGTAGTTGCAAGAATCGACTCTCTTGCTTGACACTGATGCGCTAAGTGCGCTGAGGGGTAAAAAAAATTTATTGGCTTTTTCAGGCGGCGTGGACTCTACGGCTCTTTTTTTCTTATTAAAAGATGCAAATATAGAGTTTGATATTGCGATAGTCAACTACAATACAAGAGAAGCCTCCAAGACCGAGGAAGAGTATGCAAAAGAGCTTGCGGATAGATACTCTAAGCGTTGTTTTGCAAAAAGTGTCTTACTGAGCGGTTCAAACTTTGAAGCCGAGGCTAGGCAAGTGCGGTACGGTTTTTTTGAAGAGACGATAAAAGAGCATGGATATGAGAATCTAATAACGGCGCATCAGCTAAACGACCGCTTGGAGTGGCTTTTGATGAGGCTTGCTAAGGGGGCGGGCGTGCGGGAGCTTGTCGGCGGTATGGCGGTGCAAAAACGAGAGTCGTATACTCTTGTGAAGCCTCTTTTGAAAACATCAAGAGATGAGCTTTATGGCTATCTTGCGAGCAACAATTTGAAGTACTTTGAGGATAAGAGCAATCTTGACACAAAATATGAGAGAAACCTTTTTAGAAAAGAGTTTGCTGAGCCTTTTATAAAAAGCTACAAAGATGGGGTCAAGAGCAGTTTTGACATTTTGGAGCAGGAAGCAAAGATATTTGAAACTCCGTTTTATGTGGATGATTCGTTAATTATTTTTCGCTCCGTTTCACCGCTTGTGGACATCTCAAATAGCGCTCTGGCTCTTAAAAGAATAGGATATTTGCCATCATGCAAGCAAAGAGAAGAGATAGGCAAAAATTTTGATGCGGTAGTCGGGGGCGCTTTTTGTGTTTGTAAAAATGCAGACGGGCTTATTTTTGTCTCCCCGTTTGTAAAATGCGTTATGAAAAAAGAGTTTAAAGAGGCGTGTAGAGTTTTCGGTATTCCCTCAAAAGCAAGGGGGTATCTATCCTTGCTTGGCGTTGAACCAAAAGCAGTAGCGGCTAGTGTGAACTCTTTTTTGACTCTTTCGGCGGATTCATATAGTAAACCCTCAAAATAAAGTTTGAAACAAGCCCTTCTTGCATTTGCGCCATAACGAGCGGCGTTTTGACTTTTACTATCGCATTTTCTTCGCTTAACGCTTTTAAAAATCCAAATAGCTCTTTCGGAGCGCCAAATGAGGTTGTAATATTAAAATCCTCATGGAAAAATCCACCCTCTTTGTCTATTGTCCCTACTTTTGCAATATCTGTTTTTTTAAAATATCCCCTTGATAAGGCTGAGAGCGTCGATTCATCGGTCTTTTTTTCTAGTGCGGCTATGATTTTGGCGTTTGTATTTTTAAGCGCCTTTAGCTTGTTGCTCTCTTCATCGTGCCTCTCTTTGGCTTTTAGGTATAGCGAGTACTCTATTTTGTATATGCCGTTTTGTTTTTTGTAATCTCGTATTGCCGGAACCAGCAGTACGGTCAAAGAGAGTACGCAAATAGCTGTGAAAAGCAGTAAAAAACTTATTGCTTTTGTGAGATCGAATTTTTTATTGTCCGGCATCTTCAGCCTCTTTATTCTCAAGTTTGTTTATCGAGATAAACTTTACCCCTCCGCCGCTCATTTTTGAAAAAGCGGTTTCGCTGGTTGTAAAGATAGATTTTAGAGCCGGCGTCAAATGTAGATTGTATAGCTCTTTTGAGGGTGTTTCTCCGTATAAAACAAGACAGTTTTGAGAAACCTCTATTTTTGTAAGCGTTACCTGATCGGGAATGATTGCGAAAATATTTGCGATATTGTCTTTAAGGAGCGTATTTGAGGTCTTAATCTCAATCGCAAACGCAAGCTCTTCTTTTAGGGTGTCATAATTTGATTTTAGCCGCACAGCTTCAGCGCTTAGAAATTTTCTATCCAGAGTGGCTTTTTTGGTGCCCTTTTCCGTTTTGGCTATTTCATACTCCAATGCCGTATAAAGCGACATAAGGACACCGGTGGAAATAAAGATAAAGAGTAGCCAAAACTTCGTATCTCGCTTGAATATACTTTTTCGTCTGGGTTTTATAAAGCTTGTTTTCAACCTAAGACCTCTTCGACGGCTAATGTTGCTGTTATTTCGCAAAGTTCTATTTTTTTGTGTTCTACCGCCATCATAAGCTCGTTTTCAAGCAGATTTTTTATATCTGGCGACTCAAGATAAGGGTCGGCTATTGCTATTTTCTCGATAAAAATCGGCTCATACATATCATTTTTATAAAATTGAGTTAATGCCGTTTTTACAAATTCCAGTATGCGCAAATCGCTTCCGAGCGACTCTATGCCCAAGTTTGCGCTACTCTCATCCGGCATTTCGTCAACAGGGGCAAAATCCATCTCGCTGTTGTCGTTCAACTCCAAAGCTATGTCGTCCAAATCCACAAGTCTTTCCTCGTCAAGACCTTCTTCTTCGCCGAATATTTTATCGTCCTGCTTTTTTTCTGACTCTTGATGGGTGGACTCTTTTTTGAGGATAACATAACTACTAAAGAGTAGACCTTTATCGGTTAATATTGCTATCGTAGCCGATGTTTTTTGCTTTAGCATGCATAGTATTGGCGTAGAGCTAAGCTCTGTTTCAAAAAAGCGTCTCAGTATAACTATTGAAGAAAATAGACAATCAAGCCCGCCAAGTTCTTCGTAATCTTTTTTGGTATTTTCAATGTCGTAGTTGCTTGCAAAAATAGACCACGCTTGATCAATACAGATAACGGTGGCGTTCGTCGTGTCTATCTCGTATTTTTTAAAATTTTGCTTATTGCAACCCGGTACTCCGCCTTGATTGATTGAGTTTATTATCGATGCGGTGTATATTATTTTGTATTTTTCGTATTGATGGGATATAAATTCATATAGCAGTTTTGACGACTCTTTTGTCTCCATAGAAAAGCGCTTGCCTTCAGAGAAGAGTTCCGTCTTGTTTTTGAAAACCTTGACACATACATCACAACTGTCATCGTCTTTTATAATTGATATATATGCTGTTTGAACAAATTTTTTTATTAATCCGCCAAACATACTTACTCTTTACACATAGGGTGGGAATCCAGATACGAGAATAGTTTTTTATTCATGCTAAGTTTCGTGTATATCTGAGTAGTGCTAAGCTCTTTATGTCCTAGTAGTTCGGATACATCCACGATTCTAGCTCCCTTGTTTATTAAATCCGTCGCAAACGAGTGTCTTAGCTGATGTGGCGTAGCTTTTACCCCGACTCTCTCGAAGATTTTAGATAACTTATATCTTAGACAATTTTGGCTTAACGGCTCAGCATTTTCCTCAAATATGAAAGCCCTGTTTTTGTTTGTCGCTAGATGTTTTCGCAAAAGCTCTTCGACATTCGGCATCAAAGGAATCATTCTATCTTTGCCGCCTTTCCCGTCCACGACTTTTATCCACCCGCTACTGATGTTTTCAAGCCGCAAATGCTCAAGCTCTGAGATACGAAGCCCAAGCGAGTAAAGCATCAATATAAGCAGCTTCTCATCCTCAGAGGCACAGCTGTCCAAAGCCCTTTGAATAATCTCTTTGTGTATCGGCTTTGGAAGGCTTTTTGGGGTTTTTATCTGCTCGTCGCCTAGCGCTTTTATTTTTATCCCCATCATCTTTTTATACTCAAAAAAAGAGCGGAATGCGGAGACTTTTTTTGCTATTGTTTTTTTTGCGAGTTTGGAGATTTTTAGTCTGTAGCCTCTGATGTCGTATATTTTTTTTGCGTCTTCTTCGGATATTTCGACTAGCGGCGCAGCTTCAAGAAGCGCTTTTTCGTATGTGGATACAGTTGCTTCGCTATATTTTCTAATATTTGTCAGGTAGTTTAAAAACTCGTAAATCTCTTCATTTGGTAGCATCTTTTAACATCTGCTCCCGTATTAGCTCTTTTGCTTTTTCAGGCTCCAGTCCCGAAATGTCAACTATCTTATCGGCAAAAAAACTTATTTTTGAAAACGGCTTTGGCACGACGAACCTATCCCAGCTTTTCAACTGCCAACTTTTGCTTGCCTGGTAGTTAAAAACGACTATCTTTGCCCCTGTTTTTTGGGATAGAGCTACGATACCGTCAGCCACCGAGTGCCTAGGGCCTCTTGGGCCGTCCGGCGTTATAGCTATATCTTCACCGCCTTTTGCTGTTTTGATTGCCTCTATAAGTACTCTTGCGCCGCCTTTTGAGCTTGAGCCTCTTATGCTTGAAAAGCCGAAAAACGAGATTATTTTTGCGATTATCTCCCCGTCAAAGTGTTCGCTTATCATGACGGAGATTTTGTGTCGTCCTCTTATTTTTTTATACAAAAACGGTTGAAATAGAAGTTCTCCGTGCCAAAAAGCTACAATAAAAGGCCCAGAAGGGTAAGAAGATGCAAGCTTAAACTCTGTTTTGCAGGTGAGATAAATGGCTCTGATGAGTAGATTTGCGATAGGGGGAATAACGGCGGCTATAATCTTTCTTTTTTGCTCTTTAGACAAGTTCGCCGCCTAGGGCATGCCTTCCAGCGCTAGTAATTTTAACCTCTACTATTTTACCCAGAAGCTCTTCTTTGCTTGTCAGTTTGACGCCGTACCCTGAGCCTGTTTTGCCAAAATACACATCGCCGTCTTTGCCCTCAACCAATATTTTTTCTACTTTTCCGAGTTGTCTTTTGTGTGCCTCGTCTTGTATTTTCATCTGTGTGCTTTGGAGTGTGAGAAGTCTCAATTTTTTGATCTCTTCATCTAGCTGGTCAGGCATATCGGCAGCTTTTGTGAGCGGTCTTGAAGAGTAGCCAAAAGAGTACATAAACTCAAATCCTACGCTCTGCACGACCTCCATTGTCTCCAAAAACTCTTCATCGCTCTCGCCTGGAAAACCGACTATGATGTCGGTGCTAATGGTAGCCTCAGGACAAAGCTCTCGTATCTTCGCCGCTTTTGCCAAAAACCACTCTTTCGTATAGCCCCGTCTCATATCCTTTAGGACTTTGCTACTACCCGCTTGAAGCGGAAAGTGCATATTTTTGCAGATTTTCTGGTTTTTGGCGAACTCTTCTATAAATTCGTCGTCGGCGTGGAGCGGGTGCGGAGAGGTAAAGCGAATTCGCTCTAGCCCGTCTATCTTGCTAATCTCTCGTAGTAAAGTCGTAAAATTAATATTTTTGTCTTTAAAGTTTTTACCGTAGTTGTTGACATTTTGTCCAAGAAGAATTACCTCTTTTATGCCTTTATCTACGGCTTTTTTTGCCTCTTGCATGATAAGTTCCATCGGAATGGAGACCTCATCGCCTCTCGTCTGTGGCACGATACAGTAAGCGCACTCTTTGTCGCATCCTATTGAGATATTGATAAGCGCTTTTGCACCGTCTTGCCTGTATTCGCCGAACAGATATGAGGAGTCGTCATAGCCGATGTCTATCTCTACCGATTTGTCTTTTGCAACGGCGCTTTTGATTTTTGATATGTTTCTGGCGCCCAGTACGAAGTTGACCGCCGGAGCTTTTTTGATTATCTCTTCGCCTAGGTGGCTTGCCGTACAGCCGCATACACCTATTTTGGCTCCATCTTTTTTGAGCTTTTTGAATACGCCTATTTCGCTAAAAAGTTTTTGTACCGGCTTTTCTCTGACTGAGCATGTATTGATTATTATGAGGTCTGCGTCTTTTGGGGAGGTCGTGAGGGTGTAGTTATCTTTCTCGGTTAGCTCCGCTATGATGTGCTCGGAGTCCCGAACATTCATAGCGCAGCCTAGGGTCTCTATGTAGAGAAGTTTTTGGGACATTAAATAATATGTACCTCATACAGATAGTCTTGCTCGTCTAGGCCGTATTTGACCTCTCTGAGATAGATACTTGCGTTTAGCTTCTCTACTTTTTCCACAAGAGCTATAAGGTCTTTGTGTGAGTTTGATTTGTCAAAATAGTATATGCAAGGCCTTTTTGCGGTGACCTCTTCTAGCAGTTTTTCTACGGTTATCGTTTTTGGGTTAGAGTTTAGGTCTTCCCTTGCGAGCTTGAGTTGCATCGTCGTTTCCTTGAAAATTCGTGTATAAAATCCGAGGCGATTATAGCCAAAGAAGACTTAAAGTTTAATGTGTATTAAAGCTTTTTTTAAGTAATATTTCCGTCTTCACAAAATAAACAAAAAATCATATAAATTTTCGGTTTTTGTCTAAAAAAAGTAATCAAAAGGAAAGCTCTTTGGAAAAAATACTTGATATTGCGGATTCTATCGCTTACGAAAAAAGCCTAAATCCAAAGGATGTAAAAGAGGGAATCAAGGTGGCTCTTATCAAAAGCGCCCAAAGAGCGATAGGCGCAGAGCTGTTTTTTGATGTAGAGTTTGAGGATGATAAAAGAAGAGCCAGGCTCTATCAAAAAGTACTAATAGTAGCCGATGATGACCCTCTTGTAGAGGATGGTAAAAACTATATCAATGTTTCAGAGGCAAAGACGATAGACGAGGGTTTGGATATAGGCGACGAGCTAAGATACGACATCAATCTTGAAGAGTACGGCAGAAATATCGTAAATATTATGCATAAAGAGCTAGAAAACGAAATCCAAAAGCTCATAGAGGGCGAAATCTACAAAAAATACTCCAAAAAAGAGGGTAAGATAGTTTCCGGTCAGGTCGTAAGAGTCGACAATGACGGCAATACTTTTATCGAAATAGATGAAATTAGAGCTTTGATGCCTAGAAAAAATAGAATCAAGGGTGAAAACTTTAAAGTCGGAAATGTTGTAAAAGCCGTGCTAAAAACGATAGACACGAACTCTAAAAAAGGAATAGGACTTGAGCTAACAAGAACAAGTCCGAAATTTTTGGAAGAGCTTATGGGGCTTGAGGTGCCGGAAATTTCCGACGGTATTATAGAGATAAAAAAATGCGCAAGAATCCCGGGCGAGAGAGCAAAATTAGCGCTTAGCTCCAACAGTCCAAGGGTCGATGCGATAGGTACCGCCGTAGGCGTCAAGGGAGTAAGAATAAACTCCGTATCAAAAGAGCTTAAAAACGAAAATATAGATGTTATAGAGTACTCAGAAGTGCCTGAACTGTTTGTCTCAAGGGCGATGAGTCCTGCCGCAGTCAAAGGTGTGGTTATAAAAGGCGATACGGCGATAGTGAGCGTCTTTGAAGGTCAGAAATCAAAAGCGATAGGCAAAAGCGGCATTAATATCAGGCTTGCGTCGATGCTAACGGGGTATCAAATAGAGCTTGTCGAAGAGGCGGGAGCTATCGAGGCTACCGAAGTTGAAGAGAAAAAGCATACCTCGTCAAAAGCTGCACTTGAGGCGCTGTTCGGTTAAGAGTTTTTTGCAAAAGGATTTAGCTTTGCAAGGGCGACATCTGCGAGGATGTTGCCAAGAAGTGTCAAAAATGCCCCTATCATCGTAACCCCCAAAATCACCGGATAATCCCTACTTATTACGCTTTGATAAAAATAAAGCCCCATGCCGTTAATGGCAAAAATACTCTCCAAAATAACGCTTCCGCCGATAATGCCTGGTAGCGATAAGCCAAGCATAGTGACTATCGGATTTAGCAGGTTTGGCAAGATATAGAGTCTTATGAGTGTAGCCTTGGATGCGCCTCTAGATATGGCAAAAAAGACATAGTCGGATTTTAGTATCTCTGTTGTCAAAGATTTGATATATAGCGTCAAGCTTCCAAAGGCTGTTATGATAATGACCGCTATCGGCAAAAATAGATGGTGCGAGACATTGAGATAATAGCCGAGTGCGCCGGATTCTTCTTTTGTGGTGCTGGATACTCCCGAAATAGGGAACAGGTCCAGATATATGGAGAAAAACATAACAAATAAAAGTGCAAGATAGAATGACGGCATGGCGAAACTGACCAGTGACGCACTGACCGCTACCCTTTCCTTTTTTTGTCCGCTATAGAGCGCGGCGTATATACCAAGCGCTATGCCGAACAGAAAAATAAATACCATCGATATAAGGTTGATTGCTAGCGTAATCGGAAGACGGGATAAAATCTCCTCTTTTACGCTTTTGCCGCTTGCAAATGATATGCCAAACTCCAAAGAGGCCATATTTTTGACCCATCCCGTATATTGCTCAAGCAATGGTTTGTCAAGTCCATACACTTCTTTTAGCGTCTTTATCGACTCTTCCGTGATGTTTGGATTTAGCTCTCCGGCGGCTAAAAAGTTGTTTGGAGCCGCTTTGACCGCAATAAAAGAGATAACGGAGATAAGAAGAAGCATCAAAACCGTATAGAGGAGTTTTGAAAAAAGAGTTTTCATTTGAGCCGCTTAAAGAGATAAAAGGCATAGACGCCAAGTATGGCGATAGATAGTATCGGCGCATACGAGCCGGCTGAGCCGTAGAAGGAGAGCTTGGAAAGCGTTGTCAATACGCCCCAGCAGAGAAGAGAACCAAAAATCCATACGGCGGCAAATCTCGCCTGCATAAAGCTTCTTGAAGCGACAGGTGTAAAATATCCCAAAATAAGTATAAAAAACGGCGCAAACAGCGGAAGTGAAACGGCGCTAAAAAGTGCAGCTTTTATTTTGTCGAGGCTAATATGCTGGTCTTTTAATAACCATATCGCATTTACGGCATCCACGGCATTAAGTCCCTCGCCGCCCTGCGAGATGTTATCCAAAATTTTTGGCTTAAAGCCGTTAAGCGTTTTTAGCTCGTTTTGGTATGAGCGGGCTATATGCGGCTCATTTAGTTCATCCAAAAAGAGTATTGAAGCGTTTTTGAGTATCCAGCTGTCGTTTTCAAACACCGCTGTTTTGGCTTCTATCTGGTATTTGACGCTATTGCCGTCTACCCCTATTATTTGAAGTTCTTTTGCGGTTTTTGAGATTGGATTTAGCTCTTTTATGTAGATAAATTCGTCTTTGTATCTAAAAAAAAGGTCTTTCGACCGCTCTGTTGCATCTTTGTTTTGCAGTATTGCTCTCGCATCATCGTAATAATACCCCGCCTTTGTAAAACCAAGAAGTATATATGTAATCGCTACAAAAAGAGAAACCAAAAAAAACGGCTTGATAGCCTCTTTTTTTGACATCCCGATACTCTCAAGCGCTGTTAACTCATTGCTTCTGACAAGATATATAAAGCTCCATATTGCACCGAAAATGAGTGATAGGGCAAGCGTTATTTTGAGTGCGGCGAATGATTGGTAGTAAAAATATAAGATTGTGAGATTGGCGGCTGAGGGTATATTTTTTTGGTTTTGCAAAAAATCTATTAGCAAAAAGAAAAGCTCTAGACCAAGCAGCGTAATAAAAAAGTTTTTTGCATACAGTTTTGCCAGATATGTTTTTGCGGCGCTCATTTTATGCGTTTGGCTTTGGATTTTTTGTAAATTTGCTTGAGATTTGTGCCAAGTCCGTCTTGGTTAGCTCTAGTGCCGCATCTGCCGCAATATCCAGTATCTCTTCCACGCTATCCCTTTCAAGCTTACTAAAGTCGCTAAGGCAATAATCTGCCACCTGACCTTTATGTTCAGGCTTGCCTATTCCGACTCTTGCCCTATAATAGTCTGCCCCAATGTGTTTGTCAATTGAGCGAAGACCGTTGTGCCCGGCATGTCCGCCGCCTTTTTTGAACCTTATCGCACCAATAGGCAGTTCTATTTCATCGTGGATGACTATGACATTTTCTATTTTAAAGTAGTGTTTTACGCTCTCTACGCTCTCTCCCGAGAGGTTCATAAAAGTTGTAGGTTTGAGAAGAAATATCTCTCCGGCTCGCCACAGCTCACCTTTGAACTCTTTTTTTGAAATATTAATGGTTTGAAGTTGTGAGATTAGTTTGTCGACCGCCATAAAGCCGGCATTATGGCGGTTGTGGAGATACTTATTTCCGGGATTTCCCAGGCCGACTATAAGCCACAAGGCTTGTTATTTAGACTTCATAACGCCGACAACAGCGTCAGAGCCAGGGTGCTTGATAAGAACGCCCTCCATAGGCTCTACTTGTCTTACAAGTATCGTGTCGCCAACATCAAGAGCGGACACATCGATAGTTACCGCATCTGGAAGATTTTCAGGTTTACATTTAACTTTTAGTCTTCTCTTGCTTGTTATAAGAACACCTTTGTTTTTGAGACCTACAGGAGTTCCTGTTGTCTTTACCGGAACTAGGAAGATTGAAGCTTCTCCGTAGTTTAGGATTCTAAGGTCTACATGCAAAAGGTCGCTAGTTACCGGGTCTTTTTGGTAATCTTGGATGATTACTTCGTGAGTATTAGCGCCAACTTTTACTTTGAACTTCAAAGACGGTTTGTTTTTTACGAATTTCATGAATTCGTTTTTCTTGAACGCACAATGGATATTTTCAGCGCCTTTTGCGTAGATATTGGCGATTAGATAACCATCTCGTCTCAAGCCTTTTACTTCGTGCTTGTCGATACTCTCTCTAAGTTTTCCTTCGATCATTGTGTTTTCCTTGTAAATATAAAAATGGGCTGAAATTCTACAAAATTTAAGCTAAAACACCGCTAAATTTTTAGTTTTATCTGTACCTCTTCTTTTTCGCTGTCAAGCTTATCGCCTCTCGCTTTTTCACCTACGCCTGATACGCCGTGGATTACTAGCTTTAGGTTGTCCGGACTTGTCGCATTACGCACCGCTTCATCTTCGCTAATTGCTCCGCTGTAGTAGTGGTCGAGGAGCGCTTGGTCGAAAGTCTGCGTTCCGTATATATCTTTGCCCTCCGCAAGCGTATCTTTAATTTCTCCGTCCCTGTTTTCTCTTATCATATCCGTTATTCTCGGTGTTTTGATGAGTATCTCAACTGCCGCCATTCGTTTGCCCTCTTTGGTTCGCACGAGTCTTTGCGACAGTACGCCGTGAAGTACGCTGGATAGCGAGCCTCTTATGCGGTTTTGCTCGTTTGTGGGGAACATTCCCACTATTCTATTTATCGTCTCTTTCGTATCTGCCGTATGTAGAGTGGAGAGCACCAAGTGCCCCGTCTCTGCGGCGTGAAGCGCTATCTCCACGGTCTCAAGATCCCTCATCTCGCCCACAAGTATGACATCGGGATCTTCTCTCAGTGCACTTCTGAGGGCGTTGCCAAAAGAGAGCGTATCTTCGCCGATGCTTCTTTGGTTTATGACCGAGAGCTTATCTTTGTGGATAAACTCTATCGGGTCTTCTATGGTAATAATATGTTTTTTTCTGGTGGAGTTGATAAGGTCGATAATGGCGGCAAGAGTCGTAGATTTACCGCTTCCTGTCACCCCTGTCACGAGGACAAGTCCTCTTTCTACCTCTTTGAAACTTTTGATGCTCTCCGGAAGTTTTAGATCGTCTACGGTAAGAATTTTGACGGGAATAGTCCTAAAAACCATCGATACGCCGTCTTTTTGGAAAAACATATTTACCCTGAAGCGAAAGTCATCGCTAAGCCTAAAGGTAAGGTCTATCTCTTTTGTTTGCGTAAACTCCGCAAATCTACCCCTTAGCATCTCTTTGGCAAGCCCCATCATATCCTCTCTGCTCATTATGTCGTCACCGAGAGGAGTCATTTCGCCCTGCACTCTGCCGTAAGCTCTGCCTAGAGCCTTTAGGTGCAGGTCGCTACCGCCAAGTTCAAGGAGTTTATTGAGGTAGCCTTTTAGTATTGGTATCAGCTTGTCGTCAAATTGCCCTTGCGATTGTTGTGTTTGAGCCTCTGTCGCCATCTTTTTTCCTTATGCTAACTCGTCTAATATCTCTTTGAACGCTGCCTCAAACTGCTTTAATCCATCATTTAAAAGTTCTTCACATACTTTATCAAATTCTACACCGCAATCTTTAACTTCCGCAAAAAATGCGTCTATTTCACTACGAGCTATCGGCAGTTTAGCTTTTCTCGCACTATTTGCCATCGCCGCCGCTACCGTATCTAGTGGAGCCGTATTGATAGAGTTTGCCCCGATTAGCTCATCCACATAATAGTGCGCCGCCAAATCATCGCCTTTGACCCCGGTACTCGCAAATAGCGTCTTGACATTTGGCAGTCCGTAGCTCTCTACAAGGTTATAATGCGCCGCCGCACCCATCACCCCGACTCTGTTTTTGAGATTTTGCGGCAAAGAGGGATTTAGAAGCCTATCAAAACGGCTAACAAACACGGATACGACAAATTTTGCCTTTTTCGTCCCGCTCGCTTTAATAGCGTCCATCACCCCTCTTGTCTGTTCTAGCCCAAATATCAAAGTAGCATTGACATTTATCTCCCGCCTAGCAAGCTCCTCAATGATTTTGCACCCCTCTTTTGTCGCAGGCACTTTTATCATCACATTCGGCTCCGCTATCTCTTCAAAAAGCCTCACACCCTCTGCCACACTCTCCTCAATAGACGAAGACAAAAACGGGTCTATCTCAATACTCACAAACCCGTCATCACCATTGTCGTACAGTGGTCTGAGAGCCTGAGCCGCCGCCTTAATATCCTCTTTTGCCAATGTCTCATACTTCTCTTTTGCGCTTATGCCACCTAGCTCCGCAAGCCTTGATTTGTATGCCGGACTCGTAAGTATCGCATTTTTAAAGATTGCGGGATTGCTAGTAGCCCCGTTGACCTCGCCGTTTTTTATCAGCTTTTTAAACTCATTTTTGAGGTAATCCCTCTCGATAAAATCAAGCCACAATGAAAAATTTATATCTTTTACAAACATTGAAATATGCCTTTTTTGTTTTCATTTTAGCAAAAAAAGTTTTTTTGTTTCTTGTTGGGATCGGATTCAAAAAACTTGACTATTTGTATCTATTCGGATACTATTTTGCTATGTATAAAAGTTTTAAAACAGAGTTATTCTCAAATTGGCTCCGCTCTCTAAAAGACATAAAAGGGAGAGTCGCAATTGCCAGAAGAATAGACAGAGCCGAAAAAGGTAATTTTGGCAATGTTGAACCGGTTGGGGAAGGTGTATTTGAAATGAAGATTGATATTGGTCCAGGATATAGAACTTATTATATTTTGAGAGATGGAAATCTAATAATTTTGCTTTGCGGAGGCGATAAATCCTCCCAAAAAAGAGACATTGCAAAAGCCAAAGAGATGGCAAAGGAGTATTAAAATGAAAAAAGGACTAATTCCGTTTGATATGGCGGATTATCTTGACAGCGATGAGGCTATTGCGGAGTATCTATCTCAAGTTTTGGCAGACGGCGACCAGGATGAGCTACTTGAGGCGATAGGGTATATTGCTAAAGCAAAAGGAATGGCGCAAATAGCAAAGGATGCGGGTGTTGGCAGGGAGAGTCTATATAAAGCATTTGCGCCTGGGGCAAAGCCTAGATTTGAGACTATTTCCAAGGTGATTAAATCTTTGGGAATGACTTTGCAGATAGCGCCTACACGGCAAACTGCGGTATAGTAAGTTTATTTCCTGATTTAGACAGAGAGGCGGGCTACTTTTTGTGCAAAACCGTCTTTAATGTATCATCCAAAATGGTTTTAAATAAAAGTAGCCTGTCCCTGTTCCCCAAGCGGTCTATCGATAGAAAAGTAATAGCACAAAAGCATATCTGCAACCACGGACGCTTTGCATTGCAAATCGACAGTATCATCCGCTAGACACCACATATTAGGCATTTTGCCCCACCCTGTTTGTTGTTTTGATGACGGAATGATACAAGATGTTGTTAAAAATTTGCAAATGGGGCGGGCTAATAATTGATAAGTCTGCCACATTTAGCACATACTACTGGCAACTCAGAATATTTATCGACTCTCTCCCATACGCTGAAACAGTCACCACAAACAACCATACTTCCGCTTTCGACTAGTTGTATTTCTCTGTTGTGCTCATCTTCTGAATATTTATCAACTTTTTTAACAGGAAACAACAGCATGGCAAGCATCTTCCATAAAACATGAAGAAGTAAAATACCGGTGAAAAAAATAACACCATGGTCTGAATATCCAAATTCTTTATGGGCAGAAATAGAAACAAACAAGCCAAACAATGATACCAACAATATTAGCCATGAGAATAACCGCCCTTTACCTCTCTTGCTTGTTTCCTCCCAAAGCATATATTTTTTATTGAGCAATCTCTTTGCTTCCTCAACCCTGCCGGAAACTACTTCTTGCTTTTTATAAAATTTTTCTTCTTCGTCTTGCTTTGATTCAGTCTCAATTTTATTTTGTTGCTCAACCTCTAGCTTTTTTGCCTCTTCGGCTTTTATAGCCATAAGGGCTTCTTCTTTCTTTCTTAAAGTATCAGCAATGTATTCTCGCTCCTGTTTCAGACGCTCTTGCTCTTGCCTTTCTCTTTCTTGCCTCTCTTTTTCTTTTTGTAGCCTTTCGGCTTCAACCATTCTTCTGTCCAAAGCTAAATATTCGGTGTGTATAGTTTTCTCTGCGTGCTTCCCTGCTATATCTTCAATAAGAATAACTGCCTGTTCCACAGAGCAACTAAACCATTCCTGCCCGGCTCCTTTATCGGCTTTTATCCAATGTCCACTATTTTTTAATTTACCGTGGGCAAGTTGTTCTATTTTTTGTGCATTATTGGCGACATAAATAAAATATTCAAGTTGATATTTTTTTGGTAAAGCGGCGGTGTCGAAATCCTTAATCCTCTTATTTGGATCAGACAAAGAATAGCCTATTTTAACGCCTTGCAGGTCAGGGTTGGTAGCTATATATACATACCCCATATAACTATTATCGTTAGTCTTTTTGGTGTTAAAACTACCCAATTATATTCTCCAAAAAATTCGCAAATGGTGGGCAAACCAGTGTTTATTTGTCATAAACACGGTAGAACGCTTTCACAAATGCCTCGTCGGTTATTCTTTCTTTGATAAATTGCTCTATTTCTCTTTCTATATCGCTATTTATTTTGTCACTTCGCAGATACTCATAGGCTTTATTGTCTATCTGCTTTTGGATAACATTTTGTCTTATAAGCCCATTTCCCAGATATCGCTCGACTTTTTCATCTATCTCTTTGCTGATAACTTTTCGGATTTCCTCTCCAAGCGCAGGGTTGCTATCTATGTACTGGTTGACGCTTTCGGCGATACAATCTATAATAATATCATCAACCACTTTTCGGTAATGCTTTGTTACTTTTTTATAGATTTCATTCTCTTCTTTAGCCAATGTCTCTCTAACTATTGCTTTTATTTTATCGGTGTCAACGGCAATTTTGTCGGGGAAAGAGGCTAAAAAATCTTCAAGTATTTCTATTTTCACCCGTCACGCTCCACTTTTGAGTATGACCTAGATAATACTAGAAAATATTTTAATTCATATCCAAAAAAACAGCTTTAGGCGTTATTTGACTTCCTCTCCTCTGTATCTTCGTAAGACTCTTCCTACGATGTCAACGGCGGATGTTGCTCTGTCGTCATAACCATAAAAGAATGGGGACAGGCTACTTTTAGTATTGAAAATTTTTTGGCTTATCTTGGATATAGCAATAGAGGGATGAAAAAAAGATAGTAGCTTCTAGCCTCAAGCATTGAGGCTAGAAAAGTGTTATTTGGTGGAGTTTTTGTCGGATTTGTGCATGGAGGCGTTGGCGTCTTTTACCGCTTTGTGTATTGATTTATTTGCATCATGCAAAGCTTTATTGGTAGCTTTTTTGGCTTTTTTTGCGGCGGCTTTTGCTTTTTTGGCAGCTTTGTGTGCTGTTTTGTTGGCATCGCTTTTGACTTTGTGCGCCGTGTCGTTTATATCGGACATGGCGCTGCGTACGGTTGTATTTTCATCTAGGGCAAGCACTGTAATGGTTAGTACTATGATGGTGGCAATAATTTTTTTCATGAAACTCCTTCATTTTTATAATACTATTGCCTAGCGGTTATTTTTTGGTTATGTTTTGTTGCGCTAAAGTTTTCCTGAAATATCCAGTTTTTCACCGATACCGTCTTTGCCTATTTTGGGCAAATTTTGCGCTTGGGAATCGCCTTTTTTTACACTTTTTAGTGTTTTGTCAATCTCTTGTTCGGCTTCATCTGTGGCATATATACTAATATCTCTTATGGCCTCATTTGTGGCATAAATATCAACATCTTTTTTAATTGAATTTGAAATGCCTTCCTCTGATGTATCCATTTCAGTTTATCTTCTTTGTCATGGTTTGCATTTTTATTGCTCCATTTATTTCGTTCAATTGTATCAAAAAACCAAAATTTTGATATATAGCCATTCTTACGGTAAAATTCGCCCAAAAAGCTCTTATTAGGATAGACCTTGACACTACAAAAAGGTAAAAAGTTTACCGTTATTACCGCTTATGACGCTCTTTTTGCGAGGCTTATCTCTCCTTATGCGGATATGATACTTGTGGGCGACAGCTTGGCGATGAGTTTTGGCGGGCAGAGCGATACGCTATCCATCGGTATGGATGAGATGATATATCACACAAAAGCGGTCGGTATGGGGGCTCCTGAGGCGAAGATAATATTTGATATGCCGTTTGGCTCTGAGACGGACAAAGAGACGGCGCTTTGCAATGCGGTGAGGGTCTATAAAGAGACGAGGGCGTTTGCGGTCAAGATAGAGGGTGGGGCTGAGAAAGCGGAGATAGTGGAGTATCTAGTCAAAAACAAGATAGCCGTCATCGGACATATCGGGCTTATGCCTCAGGTTGCAAGGGCTGAGGGCGGATATAAGGTCAAGGGCAAGAGCGATGAGGACACGGCTAGGCTCATCCGCGATGCAAGGGCTATTGAGGCGGCTGGAGCTTTGGCTATTGTTGTCGAGGGTGTGAAGGCTGAGGCTTCCAAACAAATCACAGAGTCTGTGGGTATCCCGATAATCGGCATAGGAGCAGGTGTGGATTGTGACGCTCAGGTGCTTGTCTGGTCGGATATGCTTGGGTTTTTTGAGGAGTTTACGCCAAAATTTGTCCGCAAATATATGGACGGTGCGGCTCTTGCTAAGAGCGCCTTTGAGAGGTTCGCAAATGATGTCAAAAACGGCGACTTTCCAAACGAAAAAGAGAGCTACTAAGTGGAGCGAATCGTAGAGGTAGAAAAATTTGAGTTTGAAAACGAACTTGAAAAAAGCCTTCGACCCTCCGCATGGGATGACTACATCGGGCAAGAAAAAATCAAAAAAGTGCTCAATATCTCCATAGAAGCCTCACGCAAACGCTCGGAACCGCTCGACCACATACTATTTTTTGGTCCTCCTGGGCTTGGCAAGACTACGATGGCAGGGCTCATATCTACACGGATGGAAGCA
>JFJP01038087.1_pt1 | contig 19768 bp, 19 predicted proteins | sample 431651 | NCBI WGS metagenome assembly JFJP01 (sample SAMN02602958, study PRJNA72255) | Microbial mat metagenome, whole genome shotgun sequencing project. | biome: fresh water; feature: sink hole; material: water; isolation source: purple microbial (photo- and chemosynthetic) mats found in...
ACCATAAACCACTTTTACATTAATGAAAGCTGGTATCTTGTCGATCTTCCCGGTTACGGCTATGCCAAGGTACCAATTAAACTAAGGGAGAAATGGGTTAAAGAAACTGAGAACTATATCCTCAAGAGAGATAATCTTGTTTCCCTTTTTGTACTTCTTGACGCCAGGCATAAACCACAGAAATCGGACCTTGAGTTCATGGAATATCTTGGCAATAATCAGATCCCTTTTGCAAGAGTCTTTACAAAGAGCGATAAACTTACAAAAACAGCTCTTGAATTATCTGTTGAAAACTACAATAATGTTATGCTCCGTAACTGGGATTCACTGCCGGTTTCGTTCATTACATCAGCTGTTAAGGGAAATGGAAGAAATGAGATTTTAAGTTATATTGAAGAATCTATTAACAATTTTTCAAATGAGGCCTGATTTCATCAGGAATTTATAATTTTGTACAGATATCTGATCGGTAAAAATAACAGCTAATACTCAAGAATTATGTTCGGGAGAGCACCAATGAAAATTTTTTCCTGCAGGTCCTCACAGCATCTGGCACAGATGATCGCTGACAAACTTGGAATCGAACTTGGAAAAAGCTCAGTAACGAAATTCAGCGATGGTGAATTTCAACCTTGTTTCGATGAGTCTGTAAGGGGCTGCATGGTATTTATCGTTCAGTCAACAAACCCTCCTGCCGACAATATGTTTGAACTGCTTCTGATGATTGATGCAGCAAAGAGGGCCTCTGCTTATAAAGTAATTGCTGTTATACCCTATTATGGATTTGCACGGCAGGACAGAAAAGACAGGCCACGGGTCTCGATAGGCTCTAAACTGTCAGCTGACCTTTTAAGCACAGCAGGTGTCGACAGGGTAATCACAATGGATCTTCATGCCGACCAGATTCAGGGATTTTTCAATGTACCTGTCGATCATCTTTTTGGTTCAGCTATTTTCGCTCCATATATTGAAAATCTGCATCTTAGCAACCTATGCGTTTCAGCCCCTGATATGGGCGGCTCAAAAAGAGCAAACGCTTACTCAAGGCATCTTCAGTCTGAAATGGTCTTATGCTATAAACTGCGTAAAAAACCAAATGTTATCGAAGAAATGTCAATCATAGGCGAAGTGGAAGGACGAAACGTAGTAATTATTGATGATATGGTTGATACCGCAGGTACGTTGTGTCTGGCTGCCGATATGATGATGGAGAGAGGCGCTAAAAGCATCAGGGCATTTGCAACACATCCTATTCTTTCGGGAAATGCTGTTGAGAGAATCACTGAATCAGCAATTCAGGAACTTGTAGTAAGCGATTCAGTACCTTTTATTAATACTTCGCCCAAAATAAAAGTACTTTCAATAGCTGAAATTTTTGCAAAAACTATCGAAGCTGTTACTACCAATCAATCAATAAGTACAAATTTTGTATTCTGATTCCTTTGTCCTATATTTGCAGTCCAATTTTTTAAATTAAATGTCAAACGTGTAATGGGGTCCTGCGAGTGCAGGATTTAGTAGCACAATAACTTTTAGACAAATGAAGACAATAGAAATTAAAGGATCATTCAGAACAGATTTAGGCAAAAAAAGCTCAAAACAAATCAGAAAAGCAGGAGATGTTCCTTGTGTGATCTATGGCAAAGAAAAGAATATTCATTTCCATGCCCCTGAATTAAGCTTCAAAAACCTTATTTATACACCTGAAGCTCACCTCGTAAAACTTAGCCTCGACAACAAGGAGATTAATGTTGTTTTGAAAGATATCCAGTATCATCCAGTAAGTGATAAAATACTACATGCAGATTTTATCGAGATTTTCGATAATAAGCCTGTAATAATGGGAGTTCCGATAAAAATCACCGGAGACTCAGTAGGTGTAATCGCCGGAGGGAAATTGAGCATTAAGAGAAGAAATCTTAAAATTAAAGGATTACCTAAAGATCTTCCTGAACATCTTACAATTGACATAACCAATCTTAAGATTCATGACGGAGTAAAAGTTGGCGATCTTTCTTTCGATAAGATTGAACTGCTTGATCCTAAAAAATCAATGGTTCTTACTATCGCTACTTCAAGGGTTGCTGCTAAAAGTGAAGAGGAAGTTGCTGCTGAGGCTGCAACCGAAGCTACAAATGCTGCTGCACATGCAGCTGCTGCTCCTGCTGCTCCTGCACCGGAGAAATAAGAATGTGGTTCTAACAACAATCAGGCTTGATGAAATTTCTGATAGTTGGCCTGGGAAATATAGGTGAAGAGTACAGAAATACTCGTCATAATATAGGATTTAATGTATTGGATGCCATGGCTTTGGCATCCAATATTTTTTTTACCGACAAACGCTACGGAGCAGTTTGCCATACAAAATATAAAGGAAGGGAGCTTATACTGCTTAAACCTTCAACCTACATGAACCTTAGCGGGCATGCTGTTGATTACTGGCTCAAAAAAGAAAAAATTCCTCTTGAGAATATGCTGATTATTGTCGATGATCTGGCACTTCCAATCGGAAGTATAAGGATGAGACCAAAAGGCAGCGACGGAGGCCACAACGGACTTGCTCATATCAGCTCGGTGCTTTCAACGACTGAATATCCAAGAATAAGGTTCGGAATAGGAAATGGGTTCAGAAAAGGATCCCAGATTGATTTTGTTCTGGGTAAATGGGAACCGGAAGAGAAAAAATTTATCGATGTAAGGATCCCCATCATAATAGATATGATTAAATCATTCGCCTTTGCAGGGCTTGAAATTACAATGACCTCTTTTAACAAGGAAGGGAAAGTAACTCTGCCTGTAATTAATAAAGAGCCTGGCACAATCCCCCCTAAATAGATCTGAATGGCAGATAATAAAACCGTCAGAATTGACAAATTTCTCTGGTCAGTAAGATTATATAAAACCAGAAGCATTGCATCGGATGAATGCAGAAAAGGAAGAATTCTGATCGATAATATACAGGCAAAACCCTCCAGGTTAGTAGGTGCCGGAGAAAAAATTATAGTAAAGAAACCTCCGGTAAACTATATTTTCAGAATACTTGAACCAATTGAAAACAGGGTTTCTGCCAAACTTGTTGAAAAATTTATGGAGGACCTCACTCCGGAGGAAGAAAAAATCAAACTTGATGTAAAACAATCTGCCGGAATTTTTTTCCGCGATAAAGGAACCGGCCGGCCAACAAAAAAAGAAAGACGGCTTATCGACAAGCTTAAGGAGGACTTAAGCGATTAACACCATGGTGGTATAAAGACTTAATATTTCAAAAATATCTGTTAATTCAATTCTCTTTCTAGTTACAACAATCCATTTTTTTTAACTTGCATTCACATGAGAGCACCCTTTAAAATGATAGGGTTAGCTTAGAAAATATTTGTCGTTAAATGGGGAAAAATAATATTGAAAAGTACTCAGCCAGATATGCACTCTTAAAAACTGTTGCAGGTTTCTGGCACAATAATGTGTTTTACAGAAAAGTAATTGTCCTTGGGCGCGAAAACATCAATCCTGATCATCATATTATTTTTGCCCCCAATCATCAGAATGCCCTGATGGACGCTCTTGCAGTACTGTTTACAAACAATGGACATAATGTCTTTTTGGCCAGGGCCGATATTTTTAAGAAAAAAACAATAGCTGCAATCCTCTACTTCCTTAAGATACTCCCTGTATACAGAATAAGGGATGGTTTTAGCAGCCTGAAAGGGAATGATGATATTTTTACAAAGACAATTGACGTCCTTAAAAATAAAAATGGCCTTGTCATTTTACCTGAAGGTGATCATGCTGGTTTCAGAAGGTTACGACAGCTCAAGAAAGGAATTTGCCGCGTTGCTTTTCAGGCAGACGAAGCAACCGGTTTTAATCTGAAAATAAAGATTATACCGGTCGGACTTGAGTATTCAAACTACACCAGATACAGACAAGTACTAACTGTTGTCTATGGCAAACCTATAGAGGTCTCGGAATTTCACAAATTATATCAGGAGAGCCCCGAACGTGCCCTTAACGAACTTCGGTCTAAACTTTCAGCTGAAATGAAGAACAATATGGTTAATATTGATTCAGAAGAGGACTATGAAGCAATTGATGAACTAAGAAGTATGATCAATGCGCGGTACAGTGATGATATTAAAAACCCGAAAATTTCCCGCGACAGGCTGATGATAAGTAAGTTAAATCAGCTAAAAACAACTGATCCGACAACCTATAAAAGAATCTGTGATCTGAGTCTGAATGTAAAACAAAAAGCAAAAGCCTTTAAAACCGATTACAGACTCCTTGACAAAAAGAAACATCCTCTGGGATGGCTGATTGCAGGGATGTTAGGCATAATAGTAACTTTCCCGCTTTTTATTTATGGCAACATTTTCAATCTGACTTTTCTCGAGATCCCAAATCTTCAGATCCGTAAGATTAAGGATCCTCAGTTCCACTCCTCGGTACGTTATGCTCTGTCGCTGATACTCGCCTTTATTTTCCTGCCTGCTTACCTCATCCTCTCTCTATTCATTTTTTCTTCATGGTGGCTCGGATTATTGATTTTTCTTACGTTGCCTCTATCCGGACTATTTTCATGGAACTATTACCTCGAATTTAAAAGAATAATAGGTGGATTCAGGATTAAAAACCTGATAAAACAGAATGATAACGATTTTGAAATACTAAGAAAAAATCATACAGAACTGGTTCAGCTGGTTTCGGCTCTTTAGAATGGAAAAAAGAAAGGAATTTTCAGGGAAAGTAGTTTGGATAACCGGTGCATCATCTGGTATCGGAGAAGCCCTTGTATATGAATTTGTTCTGAGAGGAGCGTCAGTTATTGCCTCATCGAATGATTTATCAGGACTTGAAAGGGTAAAAGAAGCATGCGGAGAAAATTCATCAATGGTTCATTGTGTTCCGTTTGACCTGTCCGATACATCAGAGATCAAAGAAATAGTTGATCAGCAAATCAGTAAATCAGGCAGAATAGATATATTGCTTAATATTGGTGGCATAAGTCAGAGAGCCAGAATAGATGAGACTCCTATGTGGCTCGACAGGAAAATTTTTGAGATAAACTACTTCGGAACAATTGCCCTTTCAAAAGCAATTCTTCCGCATATGATAAAACAGAAATCGGGTCATATTCTTGCCACAAGCAGCATTTCAGGAAGGTTCGGATTCCCTTTACGCTCAGCCTATTCAGCATCAAAACAGGCCTTACATGGTTTTTTTGAAACACTTTATCTTGAGAATAAGGTAAATAATATAAGATCTTCTGTCATTATACCCGGAAGAGTAAGAACAGCAATCTCACTTCATGCATTAAATTCTGAAGGAAAGGAACATGGGAAACTTGATGACGGTCAGGCAAAAGGGATTACACCAGAAAAAGCTGCACAAATAATTATTAAAGGAATAAGAAGAAATAAAAGAGAAATACTTGTAGGAAGCGGTGAACTCATGATGCTCCATATAAGAAGGTATTTACCCTGGCTATTCTTCAGGATTGCAGACAGAATAAAAAGTACTTAAAGTCCGAAGTCGGGAGTCCGAAGTCCGAAGTACTTTAGGCACTCTAGGCACTATTCAATAGTAAGACAAAATATAATATTATGGCAAATAAGGGATATGTGATTAGCGGAATCCAGCAAATGGGGATTGGAGTAACAAATGTTGCGGAGGCCTGGAAATGGTACAGAAACATTTTTGGCATGGATTGCCGTATATTTGAAGATGAAGCTGTTGCAAAGCTGATGCTTCCTTATACCGGCGGTGAGCCCATGAAAAGGCATGCCGTTCTGGCCCTTAACCTGCAGAGTGGAGGCGGATTCGAAATCTGGCAGCATAAGGGCAGAATACCGGAACAGATAAAAGAAGAAATAAAGGTTGGCGATCTGGGTCTGATGGCCTGCAAAATTAAGGCAAAGAATATTCAGGAAACCCTGCTTGCTTACCAGAAAAACGGAATTCAGGTTCCTGCTGAAACGTCGGTGGATCCTACCGGCAAAAGAGTATTCTTTATGAGAGATCCATATAATAACATTTTCCAGATTGTTGAAGCAAACGACTGGTTCATCGATGAGGATAAAAATACAGGGGGATCTTACGGAGCAGTAATAGGTGTTTCGAATATTGAAAAATCCAGGGTAATATATTCAGATATCCTTGGATATGATAAAGTTGTATACGATAAAACAGGCATTTTCCCCGATCTGTCTGCTCTTCCGGGTGGCGATTCTGAATGCCGGAGAGTTTTGCTCATAAGATCCGAACCCTTTGCCGGACCATTCAGCAAAGTTTTGGGGAATAGTCAGATTGAGCTTATCAGCACAACAGCCAAACCGGGAAAGAAAATTTACGAAGGGAGGTTCTGGGGTGATCCCGGGTTTATTCACCTCTGCTACGATATGAGGGGAATGGATCAGTTAAGATCATACTGTGAGAGCAAAGGTTACCCATTTACAGTTGACAGCAAAAAAAGTCATGAAGGAAACAGCTTCGATATGGGAGAAGCAGCCGGTCATTTTTCATATATAGCAGACCCCGACGGCACTCTTATTGAATTTGTTGAAACACATAAAGTTCCGATACTCAAGAAATTCGGATGGTATCTTGATCTGAGAAAAAGGGCGCCTGAGAAATCTCTGCCGGACTGGATTCTTAAAACACTTAAGTTCTCGAGGGTTAAAGACTAGCCACTTCCTCAACCTTACGTAATACTCTCATTATATTACCACTCCAGATTTTGGTAATTTCTGATTTTGAATATCCTCTTCTTAAAAGTTCAATTGTTATATTTTTCATTTCGGCTGCTGTGCGACATCCATCTACTCCTCCCCCTCCGTCGAAATCTGTTCCGATTCCAACATAGTCTATGCCAATAACCTGTACGGCATGATCGATATGATCAACTATATCCTTTACAGTTGCTGGCTTCTCATATTTTTTCTGTATTTCTCTGTATTCAATACGGACAACTTTTTTTGAATCTTCCGGAAGTGCATTGTAATCGCCGAATCTCTCCCTTAGCTCTTTAAGTTTTTCATCAAGCTCAGGGTTTGGCTCAGGTGTTTTTAGATAATTCCCAAGAATGCAAATCTGAATTACACCTCCATTCTCTTTAAGTGCAAGAAGCATATCATCAGTAAGGTTTCTGGGACTTCCGCATAAAGCCCTGCATGAGGAATGAGAGGCAATGACAGGAGCCGTTGTTTTCTTTAAAACATCATAGAATGATTTATCTGAAACATGTGAAATATCTACCATCATCCCAATGCGGTTCATCTCCTTAACAACCTCATTACCAAAAGGAGAGAGTCCGTCAAATTCAGCTCCTCCGGGATCAGTTGAAGAATCACATATATCATTATTTTTAGAATGCGAAAGTGTTATATACCTGGCACCCAGATCGTAATACTGCTTAACTCTGGAAAGATCATTTCCAATCGGATAACCATTTTCCAATCCGATGAAAGCAGCAATTTTTCCGGCTTTCTTAATGCGATATGCATCATCGGCAGTATATGCCATTTCGGCAACTGCTGAGTTTTTCTCCACATTTTTATGAATAGCATCGAATATACTCAGAGCCTTCTGGTGCACTTTATTAAAAGATGAATCATTTCTGGGTCCCTGTCCAATAAAAACTGCAAAAAACTCAGCATGAAGTCCGCCCTCTTTCATTCTTGGGAAATCTACACAACCTTCTTCATGTCTGACACCAAGATCAAAATCCGGATCTGAAAAATCCATCGGAGTATCGCAGTGTGTATCCACAGTAAGTATTGAAGCATGGATCTTGTCAGCTTTTTTAATCAACTGCTCTTCAGGATTACTGCAACCGACTAACAATAAGGCTGATAACGAGATACTTAAAAATGTCTTCATGAGAGTTTCATCTTGTTTAGTGCTGCAATATAACTAAAATGAAACGCGGTAATAAGCAAACCCATTTATTTAACCTATTTTAACAAAAAGCCCCGACTTATGAAGGTCGGGGCAGCCATGAAAAGTATGGATTATTTGCGTGTGAAAAATAATCTAAATAAATGAGTCTATTATGGAAAATAAATATTCATTAATAAATAGTCAATATTGCCTGCCTGCGAATGACAGCTATTACAGGAACTCCCTTTTCTTGCAGCGGGTTCGGCAACGGTACCATCTGAATTGATATAACCCCAAACCCAGCCTTTATCATCTGAGTCCGGGTGACTGGTTTGTTTGTAAAGAATTGCATAACGCCCCAGAGATTCTGAATTATCCCATAATTCTTTAACAATCAATGAGCCTTCAGGAAAGATAGTCCCACTAATAACTTTTCCAGCCTGATCAAGCCTGGCTGCCGAAACAGAATTGTATCTTGTTCTGAGAAATGGCTGAGAGTGCCCGCTTCCAGAACTTTTATTCAATAATGAATTTGAATTTTTATACCAGGTAAAACCAGCTTCGGAAACAGCCATGTCGTAGAGTTCTTTGTCTGTTCCTGTTGCCATCTGGTCTTTCTTACAAGCTACTATTGCCAGAAGGATTAAAAAGCTGGCTGATAAAATTGGAATACGCATTCTCTGTTCAGTTATATGAATTATTTTACTTTTTCCCTGCTAAATTACTAATTTTCAAATTATAATCAGTCTGATTCCGGTCTGTATAAATATGCAGCAAAAAAAGCCCCGACTTATGAAGGTCGGGGCAGCCATGAAAAGAATGGAAAATTTGCTTTTTGGACAGTAAAAGCTTCTTTAAAGTTTTACAACTTTATATACGTTTACTAATTTACCTTTGGTTAATCTAAGATAATAGACACCGGCAGGAATCTCCTGCAGATTTATCTGTTTTTCAGTCATAGTAGCTTCAATCATATCCTTCTTTACAAGCTTACCCTGGGAATCAAGAATTGTTATACCAATCTCTCCCTCCACCGGTTCATCAAAACTAACATTTACTACATCGCTTGCAGGGTTAGGGTAAACCTTAACATTCACAGCAATATCCAAATGCTCTTCAATTGCAGTAACAATTAGTTGCTGCTGGAAACCATGCGAAAGAACAAGGTTGCCGTTTGTAAATGTAGGGATAATTGTTTCACCCAGTGTCCAGCTTATTGATAAGCCGCTTTTTACATTAAATCCCCCGGCACTGGCAATTACTTCCTGCTTTACCTGCGAATTAGCAGATAATATAAAATGCAACAGTATTAAGACAAAAACTGAACGTTTCATTGTTGAGATATTTATTATGAAATAACCAATACCGATCGTAAAATTATACTTTTTCAAATCAAAAAACAAAGAAATGGATGCTATTTAAAAAACCTTAACTAAAATAATGACAAATTGCTGACTTTGGAATATACTCATTAAAACTATTAACAATCTGTATTGATAAAAGGATCAAAAACCCTAATATTTATTAATTCATTAAAAGTATTCTGTCTCTGAAATTCTTCTGCTATTTTTACATGGCGTAAATAATGACTGAAAAAAGAAAAATATGGCACTGGCTGGTTCTGGCTCTACTTTCAATAATTTGGGGTACAAGCTATATTTTAATGAAAAAAGGGCTGCAATCATTCTCTTCCGCACAGATCGGATCATTAAGAATATTGATAACTTTTCTTTGCTTATCTCCGGTAGCTCTTAAGAATATTAAAAAACTTAACCGCTCTAACCTACTGTCAGTGTTCTTAATAGGATTAATGGGAAGTGCAATTCCCGCATTCCTCTTTCCTTTGGCTGAGACAAGAATAAGCAGTTCACTCGCTGGAATGTTAAATGCACTAAGCCCTGTCTTTACTCTCTTGCTGGGAATATTTATCTATAAGCGCAAAGCGATAAAAACACAGGTTGCAGGTATATTTCTTGGTCTGATAGGCGCAGTGGGTCTTCTTTATAGCGATTCATTATCAATCAACTATTATGGACTTTTTGTTGTACTGGCAACCCTGATGTATGGATTCAGCTCAAATGAGGTATCGAAGGTAAAAGGATTGAATGGTATTCAGATTGCAGCATTATCCTTCTTTCTGACAAGCCCCATAGCAATTATATATCTTCTTTTTTCAGATATGTCAGCAGCAATGCATACTCATGACTGGCTTCTTAATCTCAGCTATATTGCAATACTTGCTGTTTTCGGAAGCGCAATCGCCCTGGCCCTGTTCTATATCCTTATAAGAGATACCTCTCCCGTTTTTGCAGCCACAGTCACATACTTTATCCCTATAATTGCTACAATCTGGGGATTCTCTGACAATGAACGATTTACATTATCAATGCTTGTTTCAATGCTGATCATTTTTGCCGGAGTATATATTATTAACCGACCCTCCTTCTTTAATAAAAGTAAGGTGAAAGCAAATGAATAAGTATACACTTGTTGCACTTTCAGTCACAGGAGGCATTCTTTCAGGCTTAGCATGGACAGGATGGTGTTCCGGACTTATCCTTCTGATAGCCCTGGTCCCTTTTTTCATCATTGAGAACTATCTTTATGAGAATCCCGGCAGGTTTACCCCAAATGCCTTTTTCATTTACCTCCTTCCGGGGATGTTTATCTTTTCAATATTTGGAATCGGTTGGATGAGAATAGCCAGCCTGGTTGGAGCCATAAGTGTAATTGCCGGACTCTCCTTTCTAATGTCATTTACCCTGTGGCTGGCCCACTCAGTACGAATAAAAGCAGGTAATATTACTGGATTCATTTCACTTTTCACATTCTGGCTTGGATATGAATTTATAAGCCTGAATGTAAATATAGTTTCGCCCTGGTTAAACCTGGGAAACGGACTTTCGAAAGATATCGCCTTTATACAGTGGTACGAAATAACCGGGACTGCAGGCGGCTCAATATGGATTTTGTTTTCAAATCTATTACTCGCACTCTCCATTGTAAATTCATTGAAACCGAAAGGCAGACCTGGTATATACCTGACAATATGGCTGTTGGCTGTCATAATTCCTTCCGCTGTTTCAGTTACCAGGTACTTGACAATTGAGCAAAACAGGAAAGATGGAGAAGAGGTCGTAATAGTGCAACCCAATATTGACCCGTATACAGAAAAATTCACAATACCATTTGATGAACAACTTAGAAAAGTGATAGCCCTTGCAGAGTCTAAAATTACAGAAAAAACAACATGGGTCGTAACACCTGAAACTACTGTAGATGATCCGATAAATCTTGATGATCTTAACAGTGACAAGTATATAATGAAAATTAGGGAACTTATCGGCAGATATCCAAATACTGCAGTGGTTACCGGACTAGTCAGTTACAAATTATATCCTCCGGCAATCGAGGCACCAACCGTAAGTGCAAGAAGAATAGATGCTTCGGGAAATTATTATGACCACTTCAATTCTGCTTTTAAAATAGATTCCGGGAAAACAATTGAAGTTTATAAGAAATCAAAACTGGTGCCAGGCATTGAAATGCAGTTTTCTACCGGACCGGGAAGACTGATAAGCAGGATACTCCCTTCACTGGGAGGAACCAGGTGGGGTTATGGTATTCAGAAAGAAAGAAGTTGTTTCACAAAACAGTCTACAGCTGAAAAAATAGCCCCGGTAATCTGCTATGAATCTGTCTTCGGAGAATATGTAGCAGACTATGTAAAGAATGGAGCAAACAGCTTATTCATTATTACAAACGACGGATGGTGGAAAAATACAAATGGGTACAGCCAGCATCTCTCCTATGCATCTGTCAGAGCAATAGAAACAAGACGGCAAGTTGTAAGAGCAGGAAATACTGGTGTATCTTGTATTATAGATATTCGTGGCAAAAGAATCGCAGAGACTGAATGGTGGACTATTGATGTACTCAAAGGTGAAATCTTTCCGGAAGATTCCATAACTCCATATGTTAAGTATGGTGATTTTCTCCTTCGTCTCGGCACCTTTCTAAGTGTTTTGATCATTCTGATTGTCTTTATTACTCTCCCTCTGAGAAAAAAAATCAGCAAAAAATAAAAAAGATGCAACTCTCAACGTATCCCGTTGTCTTTATAACCAGGTAAGCTTATCAGGTGGATAATTTAAATGTTTACATACATGCTCCGCTCATTGAGGAGTGCAGGACGGGCAACAGGAAAGCTCAGTACAGGCTTTATAACCAGTACTCAAAGGCTATGTTCAACCTCGCATTCAGGATACTTAACAACCGGGAGGATGCCGAGGATATACTGCAGGAAACATTTGTAGACTGCTTCAGAAGCCTTTCCTCATTCAGATTTGAATCGACATTTGGTGCCTGGCTAAAAAAAATACTTATTAATAAATGTATTAACCACATTAAAAGAAAAAAAATTGACCTGATGCTTTGCGAGAATCTTCCTGAGAATATCTACGAAGAAGAAGCCGGGGAGGTGTATGATACAACAAAGATATTCAGGGGAATAGAGAAACTGCCGGATGGATACAGAATAATACTCACTCTGTATCTTCTGGAAGGATATGACCACTCTGAGATTTCACAGATACTTGGTATCACGGAATCAACTTCCAAATCTCAGTACTCAAGGGCAAAAGATAAATTAAGAGTTTTACTTTCAACAAATTAGAATATGGACAAACTTGAAGAACATATAAGAAAGAACAGAGAGGATCTAGACAGGTACAGTCCGTCAAAAGCAGTCTGGAAAAAAGTTGACAGCCAGATAAATAGAAGCGTGTTTCCTCTCAGGAAGTTTTTATCTGTTGCAGCTATGTTAGTTGTAATCCTGGCAACATCTGTTTTGTTAATTAAAACCGGACAATTAAAAAGACTTATATCGGGATCAGAGTACAGCGTTGCAAATGAAGTACAGGTAAATTCCCAGATTAAAGAAACTGAATTGTATTATAACAACCTATTCAATTCACTTTACCGTGAAGCAACACCTATGCTTACAGGAAATCCTGAGATAACTAAGGAACTTTCAACAGATATTTCGCATTTAGACAGTATTTATATTGAAATAAAAAGAGACCTGAAGGATAACGTTGCCAATCAGGAGGTTGTTGAAGCACTAATTCAGAACTACAGGACAAAAATCCGTCTTCTTGAAGATATGCTTACTGTTCTTAAAGAAAATGATAAAGATCCGGAAAAAGAGAATCACCATGAATTATAAAAAAATTATATCACTGGTTCTGATAATATTCTCCTTTAAAATATTATCAGCTCAGATTGAATCTGAGACAAGAAGCTATATAAAAACAGTTCCTGTGGGAAAGGAAACAACCCTTGAGGTTTATAATAAATATGGAACCATACAAATAACCCCATGGAATAAAGATTCTGTTTATATAAAGGCTGAGGTAAAGGCAATCGGACCGAATAAGGAAAAACTCCGCAAAATGTTCGAGGGCATTATTGTCAATATTACCGAATCCAGATATATTGTAAGGGCCCAGACTGAATTCACCCAAAACATGAATTCCCTGTTTGAACAATTCAAGGGAATGACAAGCAAACTGATATCATACGATTCAAAAGTTGAGATAAACTATTTCATAAGCATGCCTGAATACCTTAACCTGAAACTTGAGAATAAATATGGCGATTTATATATGGAAAACATCTCGGGAAAACTTGAGGCATCACTGTCAAATGGCTCATTTAAAGCCAACTCAATTAATAAAAGCTGTGTACTTTCATTAGCATTTTGCGATGCAAGCATAAACTATATCTCATCCGGTAAAGTAAATTCATCATTTGCAGAAATAACAATTGAAAGAGCCGGGGAGCTTGATATTTTATCCACATCCTCAAGGATTGATATAAAAAAAGCAGGAGTTGTCGACTTTGAGTCGCGCCGGGATAAATTCTATTTCAATAATACCGGAAAGCTTCGTGGAAAATCTTATTTCACCGATTTCAGAATCGACAGTCTTAAAACTGAAATTAATATAAATACAATGTATGGGAACGTAGATGTGGAGTTGATCGATAAAGGATTTGAATCTATAAATATTACATCTTCTTATACCGATATATCTCTTGAAGTCGATCCCGGGTCATCTTATGAATTTGATATCAGGCACATTAACACCTTTCTTGTTCTGCCAGATAAAAATGCTAAAGTTGAAAAGAAGGTTCTCAGTGAAGAAAAAAAAGAATATATTACTTTCGGTTCTGTAGGTAATAATCCAGGGCCGTCTAAGGTAAAAATCGATACCAACCGGGGTAAATTTTATCTGAAATAAATTCACCCTTTATGCAACTTTAAGGTATCATTATTGTCTTTATTCAAAAACTGAAAATATACTAACATGAAAAGAACTATTTATCTGACACTATTACTATTTTTTCTGTCAATTCACTTTTTATCGGGCCAGATGGTTACCCGCCAGGCCGGTCTAAGACTTGGTTACAGCAGCGGTATTTTCTATCAGGTCACGCAAAATGCAGGCACAGCAGAGATAGGTTACAATGGTATGCTGAGTTTTAAAGATAGCGGCCTTCAGCTAACAGGTTTAAAGATAATTTATCAAACCCCCCTTGACGATATTTCACGGAACCTATTTCTTTCGTGGGGTTATGGAGGTCATATAGGATTTAATTACTCTGACCATGTAAGATTTCTTGGAGAAGATTATTACTATTCTCATGACAGATTTATGCCTCTTTTCGGTGTTGATGGCTGGCTGGCAGCCGAATACAGAATTCAGGACATACCACTGAATGTAAGCCTTAACTGGAAACCCTTTGTTGAAATGACAATACCCGGTTTCGTTAGTGTAGTTCCATGGGATTTTGCACTTTCAGTTTCATATATTTTTTAAAACATACTAAACCACTTATACAATGAAAAAAAGTATTATTCTAATTGCACTGTTACTGGTAACTTTTTCTTTTACTTTCTCTCAGGAGTCAGATTCAACAAAAAAAGAGAAAACACAAAAGTCAGAAAAGGAATTCCAGACCCTGTTTGGCCATAATCGTTCAGGCGGATTCTATGGATCGTTTACATTAGGATATTCGGAAATTGACAATGATCAGGCAGTACTTTTTGGAGGAAGGTTTATGTGGATCGCTAGCCATAGTATTGGCGTAGGATTCGGAGGAACAGGTTTCATTAATGAATATCATTACGAACCTCTTCTTAATACCGATGTTTTTCTTACTGGCGGTTACGGAGGTCTTTATATTGAGCCAATAATCGCACCAAAATTCCCGATACATCTGTCATTCCCCTGCCTGTTAGGAGCAGGTGGCATTTCGTATATTACAAAAGACCAGGATAATTATCAAAATGCCATTGAACAAACTGAAGCTTTCCTGATTGCTGAACCGGGTGCGGAGCTGGAGTTTAATATAACACATAACTTCAGAATTTCTCTAGGTGCAACTTACCGTTTCACAACACAATTCGAGATAGGAACAAATCCGAGCCAGATAGTTGATTCAGAATCACTCAGAGGATTCACCTATATGGCGACATTTAAATTCGGAAGGTTCTAGATAAGAATTCCTCCTCTTATAGCCTCATCCCCCGGCCCCTTCTCCCAAGGGAGAAGGGGAGTAAGAAATTGATCAGAAGCTAATTAGCCCCTCTCCCCCGGGAGAGGGGTTGGGGTGAGGTAAATTTAGAGAACCCATCATCAAGCCACTTCTTATATTCCTCAACATTAAGGTTAGTTGGCATAGGGGTATTTAAAGGATTACCGTCAGAGTCAGTTATAACATACAAAGGCAGGGCATTCGTCTTAAACTTTGTTATCTCAAGATCTTCATTTATTTTTCCGATTGTCTTCTTCTGTTTTCCATCAAGAGAAGACACAATCCATTCACTCTCAGACAACTGAGTCCTGTCATCAACATAAAGAGCTATAATCACAAAATTCTCTCTTAGTCTTCTTAGCACCTCCGGATCTGACCATACCTTAGCTTCCATTAGCTTACAGTTAGCACAGGCATGCCCTTTAAAATCCAACAATACCGGTTTACCCTGCTCCTTAGCGCAGGCAAGTCCCTGCTTATAGTCGAAGTAACCCTTCAGTCCCAGTGGCATTTCAAAAATATCACCATGTTTGGGCTCAGAACACAAAACGCTTGTGTTTGCCGGTTGTACCGATGGTAATGAATATGACTGGTTTTGTGAAATAAGTTTCGGAATATTAAGCTCTGTTGTCGAAGATGCAGGCAGGAATGAGGATAATCCTGTAAGCGGAGATCCGAAAAGGCCTGGAATAAGATAAACAACGAATGAAAATACTGTTATAACAAGGAATAATCTGAAAGTTCCAAGGAACGGAACATCACTGTCGTGAGAAAATTTTATTTTCCCAAGCAGATAGAATCCCAGAAGTGAAAAGAGTACTATCCAGATTGCGAGGAATAGATCGCGTGAAAGAATTCCCAGATTATATATACTGTCGACTGTCATCAGGAACTTCATACTGAAAGCCAGCATTATAAAGCCAAGAACAACCTTGATTGAATTAAGCCACCCACCCGATTTAGGTATTTTACTCATTATAGACGGGAACAGGGCAAAAATTGTAAATGGAAGGGCAAATGCAACACCAAAGCCAACCATGCCAATCGTTGGTCTTAAAACATCGCCGCTTGCTGCTTCAACAAGGAGAGCTCCGATAATTGGTCCTGTACATGAAAATGATACAATAACAGTAGTAAGCCCCATGAAAAATGCAGCGACGATTCCTCCCTTATCTACCTTTGAATCAGCTCCTGTAACCCATTTATTTGGAAGTACTATCTCAAATGCTCCAAAAAATGAGGTGGCAAATATTAAGAAAAGTGAAAAGAATAAAAGATTCGGGATCCAGTGGGTACTTAATGTATTTGCAAATCCTGCGCCTGCACTTGTCAGCGATACAATCAATCCAAGAGAAGAGTATATAAGAATAATTGAAAGGCCGAAAACTAATGCCTTAAAAACAGCCTTGCCCCTGTCTTCTGAACCCTGAGAAAAGAATGCAACTGTCATGGGGATCATCGGAAATACACATGGTGTTAAAACTCCTGCAAATCCGGCTAGCAGAGATATAAGGAAAAACTTAAGCAATCCCCTGTTGTCTTTAACCGGAGTTGTATCATCTGAAGTAGATATAACTGACTTGCTTACAGACTTTTCTGCAATCTGAACTGAAAACTCTACATCTTTGGGAGGCGAGCAGGTTGAATTATTGCAGGCCATAAAATTTACTACTCCATTTACAGTAAATGAGTTTTTGTCCGATACAATGTTTTGTCTGAATTCAGCTTTGTTACTGTGAGTTCCTATTTTAAACCCAAAAGCCTCATCCATTTTCTCCTCCGGCTTTGTGACTTCATAAGCCTTTCCGTCAAGTTTATACAGGGCGGTTGAGTCGTCGAAAGTGAAGGTGGTAGGAATAGGGCCACTTTCCTGAATTACCATTGCATAAATATGTGAGTTCTCCTCAATTGTGGCAGTTATAACTATCTCATAATTATTTCCGCTCTTTTTTTCATATCTGAAATCCCAGGTTACCGGATCATAGATCTGAGCTGACAGATTAATTGAAGTGATAACAAGGGATATGATAAGTATAAGTTTTCTCATTACCGTGGTTGTTTAATTTTTTGATAAATGAAATCCATTAACCGCAAAGATCGCAAAGATTTTCGCAAAGTTCGCAAAGAAAATATAAAGAAATTCGGGTGTTTTTAAGAGTGCTATAACAACTTGACTTCAATTGCAGGTGATGTATATCTCCAATCTCTACGCTCCATGCTCTACGCTTCTTCTAGGCCAGATCTATCTCATTTCCATAGCGATCGTAAAAATGATACTCAAGCATATGGTAAGAGGTTACTGCCTGAACCTTAAGGCTTATTTTATACTTGAAGTTCCATTTTCTGCTAATAGGAATAAACCCTTTTTTCAGGTAGGAGGCAACGAAAGGATGAACATTAAGTATAATAAGCCTGGTTTTGATTTTGTCAACTATGAAAGACAGACCTCTTTCAAGCTCATCTGTAAACAGAATTGTAGGCTTTGTTTCTCCCGTGCCCTGACATGACGGACATTTTTCATCAGTTACGATATTCATTTCGGGGCGCACCCTCTGACGGGTAATCTGCATCAGTCCGAATTTGGTAAGGGGAAGGATATTGTGCTTTGTTCTGTCGGTCGACATAACTTCCTTCATCTTATCGAAAAGTTGCTGCTTATTCTCCCCCGACTGCATATCGATAAAGTCCACGACAATTATACCTCCCATATCCCTTAATCTCAGCTGCCTGGCAATTTCAGACGCTGCTTCCATATTCACTTCAAGGGCATTTGATTCCTGATCATTTCCTGTCCTGGAACGGTTTCCGCTGTTAACATCAATAACATGAAGAGCTTCGGTATGATCTATAATAAGGTATGCTCCATGCTTAAATGATACTGTTTTTCCGAAAAGAGCCTTTATCTGTTTATTAATTCCGAAATGATCAAAAATTGGCAGTGTACTCTTGTACTCTTTGACAATTTTTTCTTTTTCCGGAGCAATTTCACTGATATATTTCCTTATATCTTCGGCCAGTGCGGAATCGTTTATATGAATGCTGTTAAATGTAACATTCAGCATATCACGAAGAATTGTTGAAGTTCTGTTCATCTCCCCGATAAAAAGCTTCGGAGTCTTGGTTTCTTTTTTAACTGAAGTAAAAGCAGACTCCCAGCGATGAACAAGATCGCGCAGCTCTGCATCAAGAACAGCCACTTTTTTTCCTTCTGCAACAGTACGGACAATTACGCCATAATTCCTAGGTTTAATACTCTGAACCAGAGCCTTTAAACGACTTTTCTCCTCAATACTTTCAATTTTGGATGAAATTGAGACTTTATCGGAATAAGGCATCAGAACCAGATTCCTTCCGGCAAGTGAAATCTCAGAGGCAAGCCTGGGGCCCTTAGTTGAAATTGGCTCCTTTGTAATCTGAACAATTACAGTTTGCCCGGCAGTTAACACATCGGTAATCTTACCGTCCTTGTCTATATCCTGTTCAGGCTTAAACTTATGAACCGGTGGTACTTTACCCTGCTTCTGAAGAGCTGTAAGATAATACTTGTTTTGTGTTCTGAACTGGGCACCCAGATCGAGATAATGCAAAAATGCATCACGTTCATATCCTACATTTATGAACGCAGCATTAAGGCCGGGCATGATCTTTTTTACTTTTCCAAGATAAATATCCCCGACAGAAAACCTTACATTACGCTTTTCCTTGTTTAACTCAATTAACTGCTTGTCTTCCAACAACGCTAAAGAAACCTCGGAATCACCAGCATCAATGATTAAATCCTTGTTTGCCACTTCACTAAATTAATCTGAGTTACTACGCCATCAGCTATTACCAACGTACTTATATAATAAACCTAAAGACCATCAGATCTTTAGGTTTATATACTAAATCAACGACCACTAGCTGATCTGCTACTTCTTCTTATGTCTGTTCTTCCTCAAACGCTTCTTGCGTTTGTGAGTGGCCATCTTATGTCTTTTTCTTTTTTTACCGCTTGGCATACAGGATTATTTCTTAACGTGTGATTTAACTTTAGTTATGAAAGATTTTGCCGGTTTGAAAGCAGGGATGTTATGTGCAGGAATAATTATGGTTGTATTCTTTGAAATATTCCTTGCTGTTTTCTTGGCTCTTTTCTTAACGATGAAGCTTCCAAAACCCCTGAGATAAACGTTATTTCCTTTTACCATAGAATCTTTTACAGTTTCCATTAAGGCTTCTACAGTTTTCTGTACAGTTACCTTTTCAATACCAGTGTTCTTGGCAATTTCATTTACAATGTCTGCTTTAGTCA
>JFJP01038089.1_pt1 | contig 19764 bp, 19 predicted proteins | sample 431651 | NCBI WGS metagenome assembly JFJP01 (sample SAMN02602958, study PRJNA72255) | Microbial mat metagenome, whole genome shotgun sequencing project. | biome: fresh water; feature: sink hole; material: water; isolation source: purple microbial (photo- and chemosynthetic) mats found in...
TTGTCTGATTAATAAATTATTTTTTGTTGTTTAACAACACTTCTGTAATTATCTTCTCGTATGTAGCTTTATCCATTGCTCCCTGGGTCATCTGAGGGTCGCCCTCGGATGGGCAGAAATACATAGTAGGGATACTCTGAATTCCGAAAAACTGGGCCAATTCTCGTTCCTGATCCGTATTTATTTTGTAGATTGTGATCTGTCCTTTATATTTTTCAGCAAGTTCAGCCATAATAGGAGCAACCATTTTACAAGGCCTGCACCAGTCAGCATAAAAATCAATTATGCAAGGTTTATCACCTGCAAAAACCCACTCCTTAGGATTTTTTTCGTAGTTGTATACTTTTTCAAGAAACATTGCCTTTGTTAATTGAACAACAGCTCCTTCAGCAACTGCTGCTGACGATGCATTATTAACAGGTAAAACTTCTGCACTTGTATTTGATTGGACGGATTTTGCTGCTAAAATTTCATCAGGGGTTTTTTCGGGTGTGGCTGCTCCCCCACAACTGCTTAACCAGATAACTGACAGCAATGCTAATCCTACTAATGTGTTTTTCATAATAGATGTGTTTAAGATTATGTTTGTATTTTTTGATGGTGCAAAAATATGAATATTTTTAATATATCGCATAAAGATCACCATTTATTTGTAATTTTGTCAACAAATATCATGCCACTGCAATTTTGTCATGATACTGTCAAAACTCATTCATTAAACGCATGGAAGCGCAAAGAATTGTTAATCTGAAAGAATTAATAGGGCAATTAGATCCTGCGAGGTTCAGAGATACTTTTAGTACAACGGAAGAATGTCTTGATGTATTGGCAAAAGCCAAATGGTCGGAAGGCTTTGTATGTCGCAATTGTGGTAATGAAAGATATTGCCAGGGACGAACTCCGTTTTCGCGAAGGTGTACACGTTGTAAAAAGGACGAATCGGCCACAGCTCATACCATTTTTCATCATTGCAGGATTGATCTGCCACGTGCTTTTGAGATCGCGTATATGGTTTGTGGTTCTCCTTCAATACCCGCATCGGAGATTTCAAAGGTAATGGAAACCAGGCATATGACATGTTTAAATTTTAAAAAACATATTCTTCAATGTCTTCAGGCTGATGGAAACCTTATAACTGACAGTAAGTAATAACTAACAAATCGGAGATATTTCACGTTAATCGATTATAATCAATATATCCCTATACTTTTCCGGTTTATATCAATAAAAAAAGAGGCCAACCTTTAGGAAAGCCTCTTTTTGTGTTTTATTCAGAAAAAATTATTTCACAGTTTTAATTTCTACTCTGCGGTTCAATGCACGGCCGGCTCGGGTTTTATTGTCGGCTGCAGGATTAGTTTTGCCATAGTATTTCTTAACAAGGCGGTCTTTTGCAATTCCTTTCTTTACAAGGTAATTGATAACATAATCAGCACGTTTCTCTGATAGTTTTAGATTATAATCTGCAGTACCGGTCTCGTCAGCATAACCATCAACAGAAATGCTTACATCTTGGTTGTCATTCAGTATAGTAGCAACTTCGTCTAGATCTTTGGTGTATTTTGTAATTACTTTTGATTTATTTATTTCAAAATATACCACTTTAACGATTTCGACTTTTTTAACCTCAGGACAACCAAAGTTTGAAGCAACGCCAAATACTTCTGGACATTTGTCTACGTTGTCTGCAACACCATCACCATCGGTATCAGGACAGCCATTGAATTGAGCAAGGCCTTTCACATCAGGACAAGCATCATCGTTATCGGCAATTCCATCACCATCGCGATCAGGGCATCCGGCAAGCTCTTTTTTACCTGCAACATCCGGACATTTATCGTCTTTATCAGCTACCATGTCATCATCTCTGTCAGGACATCCGTTGAGTTCTTTCTTACCAGCTGTGGTAGGACAAGCATCCTCGCTGTCAATAACACCATCGCCATCAGTATCTGGGCAACCTTTAAACTCAGGTTTTCCGGCTACTGCAGGGCAAGCGTCATCTTTATCAGCTATACCGTCATTGTCTTTATCTGGGCAGCCGGAAAGTTCAACTTTACCCGGAGTTTCAGGACAAAGATCGTCTTTGTCTTTAACACCATCGCCATCAGTATCTTTAGCCCCAAAGCGAATTTTTACACCAAATGTATAATGAGCATAATTACCTCTGCTTTCTTCTGTAGTTGATAGTTTTGGAGTAAGTACATTATCCAGTGCAGCTTGGAAATTAAGGCCAACTTGTTCGGTTAGCCAGAAATTGAAACCAACTCCTGTTACTTGTTTGAAATATGTAGTTCCGTTGGTTACTCCAAGATCTTTTATGCTTGAAGCTCCAAGTCCTAAGTAAATATACGGATCAAACCAGGATGATTCTTTCATGATGTAACCATTGGCAAATTTGTATGCAATGTTTAAATCACCGGTCCAGAATTTATCACTGCTTAACGGTTGGCCAATACTTGCCATTCTGTCATATTCAAGTTTGCTTACTCCAAACTGACCAAATAAATTGAAAGAAGGATTAAGTGTCCGGCCAACAGATATGGCAGAAGGGAAGTGGTATCCCTGCCATTTGGCATATTTAAACTGATCCGGGAATTTGAGATCTACAACGTTGAAATCTTCATACTGCCAGTTAATCCCGATAGCCCATTTGTTATCAGTGTTTTGGGCTCTTAACGAAAAGGAAATTGCAGAAATTGCAATAATTGCAAGAAGGGTAAATTTTTTCATAAATATTTTGATTAATTAAGGAATAAAGTTCATTAAGGTTTGTTTAAACGCTTAAAAATTAACGACACCCGCTATAAACTGAAAACAATGGTTCATTGTTCAATGAAACTATTGATTTTCAGTGCAAATTTGGTGAAAAATGTACAATAACGCAAAATATTCAGGTTACATGTTAGTAAATAATTGTTTAATATTTTTAATGGTATAATAAACAGGTAGTTATGTGTGATAATAATTTAACTGGTCATATGGAATGTAAAATATTTTTAACTTTATGGTTATGTTTAATCCTGAGTATTTGCTCTAAAATCATAGTGTTACAAGAGTTGTGATTCTATGTTTTATATCCACCCGTTCGGACAAACCAGTATCAGAAATATTGGCTAATAAGTTACTTGCCAGGGAAGAATTCATTTTTGGCCATACAAAAAAAAGCCCGTAAATTTTTATTAACGGGCTGTAAATTAATGAGGCGATTATAGGTATTATTGTGGCATTCGTGCAATCCAGCCAGATACTTCGTTTGCAACTTTAATATTGTATTCTAGCGCAATCTGTTTATAGTTTACTAGGTCAACAATGGTACCAATAAAACAAAGCCCAACAGTAAAAAAATATAGAATTCCCATTCCTATCTGGTCTGTAAGGAATCTCTGAATACCTGCAAATCCTAAAAATCCTGCCAGAGTTACGAGCAGAATCAATTGTGGGTCGCGGCGACGACTGCGGTAAAAGTTAGCAAAATTCAACAGTTGCTGGTCCGTGTAGTTTTTTGTCATCGAATCAACATAGGTCATTTCCTGCATGTCGAGTTCGGGCATCATTTGAAAAAGTTTTGTGCTCATTTGGGTATGGTTTAAGTTAGTTAGTTTTAATGGTTATTTTCTTTTGGTATCTGCTATAATTTTTAAAAACAACAAGAATACGAGCTGATAAAAGAACAACGGCAGGTATTGCAAGAGGGTGCATGTTGATGGATTCGGACACATGTCCGTGAAGCAGTAAAATTATTGATCGTCCCAATCCGCATCCCGGGCAGTATTCAAATCCTGCCAGGCTCAACGGACAAATGGTAAAATGCTCACCTGAATGAACCGGAGATGCTGCAAAATAAATAAGTGCTGCTATCCAAATGAAAGCTTCCAGATTGTGCACCAGGAAATTACCTGCTCTTCGTAATTCTATGTTCATCGCTGATTTGTTCAGATGGTATTTTGACGCATTTTGCTTTAAAAGGTTACATAAAAGCGCTTTTCATAAAAATTTAATAAATACATTGCTGGGATTTTAGCTCTCAGTCTGATAAATTCAATTTATTAATGACAAGGTTTGCAAATAGAAATTAGTTAGATTGTTGTATTTTACAATCAATTCATGTACGTTTGGCATAAAATTATTTAGTCATGAAAATACTCATTATCAATATAAAAGAACTGGCAGGCATTGATGAAACGTTAAATCCATATCTCAGCGGCGCTGCAATGGGTACGTTAAACACTATTAAAAATGCGTTTCTGTTTATTGAAAAAGGTTTGATCCTTGAATTTGGAAGTATGGAGCATCTTTTTATTCCTGAAGACTGGAAGAAAAAGGGTATTAAAGTGATTGATGCTACCGGGAAACTGGTTTTCCCCTCTTTTTGTGATTCGCATACTCACCTTGTTTATGCCGGAAGCCGTGAAATAGAATATGTTGATAAAATAAAAGGATTATCTTACGAAGAAATTGCTAAACGTGGCGGTGGAATTCTGAATTCGGCAAAGCGTTTACACGAAGCTTCTGAAACGGAACTGATAGGCGAAGCCTTGGAACGACTTGAAGAAATTACCTGGCTTGGAACTGGTGCTGTTGAAATAAAAAGCGGTTATGGACTGAGTACAGAAGACGAACTTAAAATGCTCAGGGTAATAAGGGATTTGAAAAGTTTATCGCCACTGACAATTAAGGCTACTTTTCTTGGAGCTCATGCAGTCCCAATTGAATATCGTGGCAAACAGCATGAATATGTTGATATGGTTATCAATGAAATGATTCCGCAGGTTGCTGCTGAAGAACTGGCTGATTATATTGATGTGTTCTGCGATAAAGGATTTTTTACTGTTGAAGATACCGAACGGATTTTGATGGCCGGTATGAAACATGGCCTTAAACCAAAAATCCATGCCAATGAATTGGATTACTCCGGTGGAATTCAAGTTGGAGTGAAATATGGAGCTTTATCTGTTGACCATCTTGAATTTACCGGTGATGCGGAAATAAAGGCATTAATGGATTCGGAAACTATGCCAACTATTTTACCCGGCGCAGCATTTTTCCTGAACATGGTTCATGCTCCTGTACGAAAAATGATTGATGCAGGATTACCAATTGCTTTGGCAAGTGATTTTAATCCTGGGTCATCGCCTTCGGGGAATATGCAATTGATTTTGTCAATGGGATGCATCATGTACCGGATGACACCCGAAGAAGCAATTAATGCAACAACTTTGAATTCTGCTTATGCTATGGGCGTAAGCGAGGAATTGGGTAGCATTGCCATAGGGAAAAAAGCAAATGTTTTCATAACTAAACCCTTGCCTGGTATTGAGTTTATGCCTTATGCGTATGGCAGTAATAAAGTTGATACTGTAATTTTGAACGGAAAGCTTTTATAAATGCTGTTTTGAAGATTTACAGCAGAAAAAAATTACCTGTTTATAATCACTTTTTGTGTTTCTGTAAAGCCATTAATCTGAATTTGAATGAGATACATTCCATTTATAAGTTTCTGGCCTTTGTCTGATTTTCCATCCCATGTATAAATACGTGTTCCGCTACTGAAAGAGTCATTCAGCAGTTCTGTGACTTTTTTCCCTGATCCATCAAATACACAGATAAAAGCTTGTGATGGCTTTTCACAGATAAGCTGAACTGTAGTTTCGCTGCCGAATGGATTTGGGTATATTTTTACACTTGCCCCAGATTTTGAAAGGTTGTTCAAACCAGTGGTTAAAGGAACCCAATCGGCAACAATATTCTGATAATAAGCTCCATTGGCGGGAGTAATATGCTGAGCATCTGATCCTTTAGTGAATTCAACCGACAGAGAAGGTCCCTGATTCCCATTCGAAGCTGAGTTAGTGCTTGAATATTCAACCCAAATCTGGTAGGTTCCATCAGGCATATCCATTCCGGATGCATTTTTGCCATCCCAGGTAACTGTATGAGACTCATGAGTTCCAAGTGTAGATCCAGTAATCGCAGTTACAGTGTTGCCTACAGAACTGCTATTCCATTTTACGAGGTGATTTTTGCGTTTATTAGCCATTACCTTTCGGGATACCACAAAGTTACCTTGAGCATCTTTTATCCAGATTGCAATTACATTTCTGGGCGAATAAGTTGTATTGTTGGTAATAGTTTTCACTGTGAAAGTAAGAGTGCCAGGGGTAATGGCTAAATTACTTCTGAAACTTTGCGAGAGGCATGTTGTATAAAAAACTAATAAAATGATTGAGATGAGCGTTGTACGATAGATTGCCGGAAGTTTCATCAGAGTTGGATTTGATGCAAATGTCGGGATAAACTTTGCAAATATGCAGAAATGTTAATATAATGATGCCGGATAAGCTAAATCGTTTCAATAAAAGACATTAAAGTCAGAAAAATAATAACCAATAACGGATAACGAAAAACTATTACTCCAATAATGTTTTTATTTAGGCCACAGATAATACAAATAAATAAGATACATCCCGACCATAAATATTCCTTCGTCGCGTTTGAGTGTATAGCTGGTTCTGAAAAAAGGCAACAAGAGCAAAGTCACTCCAAGCATCACATACAAATCAATATTGCTGATGGCAATAGCTGACAGAGGATTTACAATACTGGAAATTCCGACAATTGCAAGGATATTGAAAATATTAGATCCTATTATGTTCCCGATGGCAATATCATATTCCTTTTTTATAGTAGCAACAATTGAAGATGCCAGTTCGGGCATACTCGTTCCTGCCGCAATTATTGTCAAACTTATTATTGTTTCGCCTACTCCCAGGGAACGCGCAATTACCACAGCTCCTTTAACCAGCAATTCCGATCCGGCGATCAGCACACCCAAACCTAATAGAATTAATGCGGCAGACCAATACCATTTCATCTTCTGATTTGGAACAGATTCATCAAATTCAGCAAGTACTTCTGCATTTTTTTCACGACGGGCAAGTACAATGTTCACAACTGTATAAATCACTATTCCGGAAACTAAAACTAAACCTTCAAAACGGCTGATATGCCTGTCGGCAAATAGGAACATGAATCCGACTGTTGTAAGTATTAATACAGGGATATCAATTTTAAGCAACTGCATTTTGATTTTTAACGGAGCTACCAATGCGGAAATGCCAAGAATAATGCAGATATTGAAAAGGTTGCTACCGATCACATTACCAATAGCAATATTGCCATGTCCGGATAATGCTGCATTTATACTAACTACCAATTCAGGCGAACTGGTTCCGAAAGCAACTACGGTTAATCCTGCAACCAAGGGTGAAACACCTGCCTTAAGCGCCAAAGCGGAACTCCCTTTTACAAGCCAGGAAGCTCCAAAATATAACAGAACAAGTGAAGAAAGAACAAAGAAAATGGAAAGTATCATAGTTTAGATGGAATCTTTAATCAAATTAACTTAATCACAGGTAAAAGGTTCATTTTAGCAAAAATGAATGTTGATCATTAAAGTCAAGCTGTTTGTTCAACTGCAAAAAAGGTTCGGTAAAACTGGTTCAGATAATGAACAGTGCTATTTAAAGATCTGCAGTATTTCCATTATCACCTTTTCATCGGGTGCCAGCAATTCATAATCAGGTATGGTAACAGTTCCACCCATGGTAACAAGCGGTTGTTTGAAAATCATTTTTCCGGGTACATAAGACCTTGCCGAGAGATGTATTTCTTTTGCTCCGGTACTTTCTGCAATATTTTTAATATTACTATGGTTGATTCCGCTTCCCGGCATGATAGAAATACGGTCACTGGCTTTTATTATCAGTTCTGCAAGTCTTTCAATTCCCTGTGGCGCAGTTTGCTGGCCGCCTGAAGTCAGAATCCTGGCACATCCCGAATAAATAATCGCTTCTAAAGCTTCATCCTGATCTTTTACCATATCAAAAGCCCTATGAAATGTAACGTTCATTGGAAAAGCGGCATCAACCAGAAGAGCCATTCTTTTTTCGTCTATCGTTCCGTCAGGATTCAGTATTCCCGCTACAACGCCTTCCATTCCAACCATTTTTGCAGCAGCAATATCCAGCAGCATGGCTTCAAATTCTCTTTCTGAGTAACAGAAATCGCCTTCACGCGGACGAATCATCATATGTATCGGTATTTTGACATATTTTCTTGCCAGGCGCATGGTAGCTGCTGAAGGAGTTAATCCACCTTCGGCAGGAGCTGAACATAATTCAATCCTTTGAGCACCTGCATTATAGGCTGTAATGGCCGATTCGAGACTGAATACTGCAATTTCTATAAGCATAATCGATGTGTTTGAACTTCAAAAATAGCGAATTCTATCATCATTTAACTTTAAAGTATTTCACAACTCTGCGCTATTAATCCACTTACCTCTGAACAGGATAATTTAAATATTCTCCAATTGGCTGCCTTCAATACTTATTTGTTAATTTTGCTCAGTTTTTCAGGCTAATAAAACTTTTAATATATTGAAATACAAAAACATATGAAACGAGCCATGACAATAAATCGTCACACAGAGAGATGATTATTAATGGCGAGTTCCATCTGACCCATAAAAAATAAAAAATAAACAGATGAAACAATTGATTGAGTGTGTCCCGAATTTCAGCGAAGGCTGTAACATGGCTATTATAAAACAGATCACTGACCGTATCGAATCCGTTGAAGGGGTTCGTTTACTTGATGTTGATCCGGGTAAGGCTACTAACCGTACTGTTGTTACTTTTATCGGAACACCTGATGAAGTAATTGAAGCTGCTTTTCAGGCAGTTAAAAAAGCTTCCGAAGTTATTGATATGCGCACCCATAAAGGTGAGCATCCTCGTTTTGGAGCAACCGATGTATGTCCACTGATTCCTATTGCCGGGATAACTATGGATGAAACGGTTGCTTATGCACGTAAACTTGCTGAGCGCATAGGCAATGAACTCGGAATTCCTGTTTATTGTTATGAAAATGCCGCCTTTACTGAAGAACGTCGTAACCTGGCAAATAACAGGTCAGGGGAATACGAAAGTTTACCCCAAAAACTGGTTGATCCGCATTGGAAGCCTGATTTTGGTCCTGCCGTATTTAACGAAAAGGTTGCACTTACAGGTGCTATAGCCGTAGGAGCGCGTGATTTCCTGGTTGCATATAATATAAATCTGAATACAACGTCGGTTCGCAGGGCCAATGCTGTTGCTTTTGATATTCGAGAAAAAGGTCGTCCTGTTCGTGAAGGAAACCTGGTTACAGGCAAGATCAGGAAAGATGAAAATGGAAAAGAAATCTGGACTCCGGGATCACTTAAAGCATGTAAAGCTATTGGATGGTTTATCGAAGAATATGGAATCGCACAGGTTTCAATTAACCTGACCAATATAAGTATAACGCCGGTTCATGTGGCGTTTGAGGAATCGTGTCTGAAAGCACAAGAGCGCGGAATGCGGGTTACAGGTTCCGAACTTGTGGGACTCATCCCGTTGAAAGCGATGACTGATGCCGGAAAGTATTTCTTGCGCAAACAACAACGTTCAGTTGGAGTTTCGAAGCAGGAACTGGTTAAAATTGCTATAAAATCACTTGGTCTCGATGATCTGAAACCATTTAATCCAAATGAAAAAATTATAGAATATTTACTGGCTGGCGCGAATGACAAAAAACTAGTCAGCATGACTTTTGAAGACTTTGCAAACGAAACAGCTTCTGAATCACCGGCACCTGGCGGAGGTTCTATTTCAGCTGCAATGGGCGCATTAGGTATTTCGCTGGCAACAATGGTTGCAAATCTTTCGTCGCACAAAGCAGGTTGGGATGAGCGTTGGGAAGAGTTCAGTCGTTGGGCAGAAAAAGGTCAGGCAATTAAAGATGAGCTACTTATGCTTGTTGATGAAGATACGCAGGCATTTAACCTCATAATGGATGCCTTTAGTTTGCCGAAAGGCAATGATACAGATAAAGCATTGAGAACTGCTGCTATACAGGAGGCAACAAAATATGCTATTGAAGTGCCTTTCCGGGTTATGCAATGCTCATTTGATTGCATGGAAATTATCAAAGCAATGGCCGAAACCGGTAATCCCAATTCGGTAACTGATGCAGGAGTTGGAGCACTTGCAGCCCGATCAGCTGTTATGGGGGCTTTCCTGAATGTGAAAATTAATGCTTCGGGTTTGCACGATAAATCCTTTGTTGAAAAAGTGCTTTCCGACGGGAATCTATTGCAGTCGAAAGCAATGGTAATGGAATCGGAGATTCTTGCCATTGTGAATTCGAAAATATCGTAAGGTGTACAAAGCCTTTAGAAGGCTGTCCTTAAATTGATCAATTGTTTTCGCCTGTTAATTCTGACAGGACAGAAGAAAAAATTGTTTATTAAGGACAGCCTTTTTTCAATATTTATTTGTTAATCGGCGGAGGGCAATACGGCGGATTTGATTCTTCTACAATAAAATTCATATAATTATCCGTATTGAAAACTGTGTATGATGCTTCGCTGTAGGTTCCAGTCCAGAGTTTTGGAGGTTTAGGCATTTTTTTACCCCATTTAAATTCGTACCCAAAAAGTCCACCGTCTCGTTCTTCTATCATATCAATCTCTTTCTGATCATAAGTTCTCCAGAAATACAAATTGGGGCTGTACCCTTTGTATGTATTACGCTTAATTCGTTCAAGCACCATAAAGTTTTCCCATAGTCCACCTGTATCATTTCGCATATCAAACGAATTGAAATTGGAAATGAGTGCATTGCGGATCCCGTTATCGTAAAAGTAATACTTGTTCTTTCCGGTTAATTCATTCCTCAGGTTACGGCTAAATGCCGACAAAGAGTAAATGATGAACGATTTTTCGAAAAGATCAACATATCGGGCTACCGTTTTATTATCTATCATTAACTGTCGGCCCAGTTCTGAAAAAGACACTTCATTTCCAACCTGCAATGCAAGCATTTTTAATAGGTTGACAACAGTTTTATGACTCTTGATTTTATCCATTTCAAGGATGTCTTTTAAAAGATAAGAGCCGGTTATCTCTTTGAGAATTTCGATTTTTTCAGATTTATTGTCGGTTATCAGTACTTCAGGATATGTTCCAAAAATTAAAAATTCATTCAGTTTTTGTCGAAGTTCGGAAGGCGAATAAACAGCCGAGAGTTCCAGTACAGAAATCGGGAACATATTTAAAGTCAGTTTCCGTCCGGTAAGAGGTTCCCCAACCTGACCCGCAAGTGCAAATGACGCTGAACCAGTTGCAATTACCTTGACTTCGGGTATGTTGTCAACAATAAGTTTTAAACTGTACCCTACATCATGAATACGCTGTGCTTCGTCAATAGCAATAATATCCAATCCGCTAAGATGATCACGTATGAGTTGGAAATCCTGAGATTCAAAGATCTGTCGAGTCCGAAAATCATCCCCTGTTTCAAAGCGGTACCTAAGTTTTGTCTGATTTAGATATTGCTTTACCAGGGTTGTTTTTCCTATACGTCGAGGCCCGGATAGAATAAGGGCTTTCCCTTGTTTCCATCTATAGTCTAAATTGTCATATGCTCTTGGTATATACACTGTTATTTTCTTTCTTTCTACAAAAGTATATAATTATGAGGGATTATATGCCTTATAATTAAATTATTTTGATAATTAATAATCCTTAAAATTATATAAAAATAAGGAGTGTAACTCATCATATTAGGTAAAACGTCTAAAAGCCTTATTCCTCTATTAAAAGAAAAGCTGAATAAAATCAATTTTTAAAATGTCCTATTATAATATATTGTTCAAATTTTGATTATAATTTACAGATCACTAAATTTTAACATAGATAATCCATCTCAGAATTTACCTTTCATCCGGTTAATTCTGATGCATTACTGGAAAAGTTATTTCTGGTTTGCTCACATCTTAAAGTGATGGAAAATCAGTTGGTAAAAGTTAGCAATCCGAGGCCTCGGCATTCTCCGAAAGTTGTTTGATCTGGTTAGCGCTGATTATAACACTTTTAATGGCTGCTCTACAATGTATACAGTTCACAATTGTACATAATTGATATAATGTCACACCAAGACAGATTTCGGAAACTTTAAGGTCTGAATTGCCTAAATAACTGAATTTGATATTAAATAGTTCTTGAAAATTCATTTGAAAAAGAGAAAATTATTTCTAATTTAATTGGATATTTTCCACTAGCCTCTGGTTAGCATAATCCCTGTAAAATCAATATTAATAGGCATAATTATATGTGTTTTAACATTTTTTAATATAAGTTTGACTTATTGTCAGAGGTCATCCATATATGTTATGTTGTTGATATACAATAATAGTGTACCTTTGTAGCTTCAAAGAGTGAATAAAAAAGACATGAATAATATGTCTATAGTATGAACCAAAAACCAATGCATGACAAATTTTAAAGTTGAAAAAATTCTGATTATTTCTTTTATTGGATTAATTGTTATCTTTCTCGTCGGATTAGGCGGGAACTTAGTTTTAAAGGCCGGATCGCCTTCTTCAGACACCAAAACTGAAGTTAATATTGAAAAACGTCTTCAATCTCTGGAAGGCGACCTGGTAGCAGGAAACATTACAAAACACGAATTTGACAGTCTGTCGAATCTTCTCCGGACACAATTAGAACGAAATGCGGCTTTGCTGGATGAAAGCCACAATCCTGATAAAATGCCTGAGTGGGTTACGAAGCTTGGAATTACAGAACCAGACGGGATGAAGTTTGACCAGGTATTTTCAAATTACACCTCGGTGAATGATCCTGCCGAAGGATTTAATTCAGTTTCGTTAGTTTACACTGGCTCGTATGATAAAGCTATATCCGAAGCCGCCAGGATTGCTGAAAGTGCGAAGCTTTCGATTGGCGGAGTATTTAAAGCCAAAGGAAATCCTCTAAAGTCTAAAATTGCAAACATTAGTCCGGGTATCAGTTACATGAATTACAGTTTGGATGATACTGATCAGGATTTTCTTATCTCAGTTCGGGTTGAACCATCCGGACTTTTAACCATTATGGTTACCGATAACAAGCAATTGAATGAATGTTTATTGGCATACGAGCCTTTGAATATTCGTCAGAATAGCAAATCAAAGCAGAAAAAGCAGTAAGTTTGGGTTTTGAAAAAAATCTGACTTATGTCAACAAATACTTACCGTACAGAAAATGATTCGCTGGGGCCTATGCAGGTTCCGGCGAATGTTTTTTATGGTATTCACTCATTGCGTGCTCAGGAAAATTTTCCCGATCATACTCCTTTTCACCTGGAATGGTACAAAGCCATTGGTGTGGTGAAACTGGCCTGTTATCAATCCTATCATAGTTTCTGCTCAGCCGTTTCCGAACGGAAATCCGGAGAGGAATTGCCTTTTGCTTTGTTGGATGAACGAGTTGTTGATGCACTCGAAAATACTGCAAAAGAAGTGTCGGAAGGACAATATTTTTCATCATTTATTGTCCCTGCCATAAGCGGAGGTGCAGGTACGAGTATAAATATGAATGTCAATGAAATAGTTGCAAATGTTGCACTTCAAAAGCTTGGTTTATCCCCAGGAACGTATGAAAAAATTGATCCGATTGAAGCAGCTAATATTTACCAGTCAACCAATGATGTAGTTCCTACCGCTCTCAAAGTTGCAATAATGTACCTGCTTGGTGATCTTGAGACTGCGATAAATGGATTGCGCCAGAAGATTGAAATAGCAGAAGGGAAATACCGCAATGAGCTCCGGGTTGCATATACACAAATGCAGGAGGCCGTTCCTTCATCATATGGCATGTTGTTCAGCACATACAGCGAAGCGTTGTCGCGCGATTGGTGGAGGGTTTCAAAATGTTTCGAACGGATAAAAATTGTAAATCTTGGTGGAAGTGCTGTTGGTACAGGACTGGCAGTGCCGAAGTTTTTTATCATGGAAGTTGTTCAATCGTTACAGAAGCTTACCGGGCTTCCGGTTACCCGAAGCGAAAATCTTTCGGATGCGACCAATAACCTGGATTCATTTGTTGAAGTACATGCAATCCTGAAAGCGCATGCTGTAAATCTTGAAAAAATGGTTTCGGATATCCGTTTACTGGCCTCTGATGTTGCTGGGATTCATGACTTAAGTATTCCAAAACGGCAAGTTGGAAGTTCGATTATGCCCGGAAAAGTTAATCCGGTGATTCCGGAGTTTGTTATTAGTGCGGCGCATAAAATATACAGCAACGATATGCTGATCAGTTCGTTAAGTGCCCAGGGTTGCTTAGATCTGAATGCATATCTGCCAACTATCGGTCATGCTTTGCTCGAAAGTTTAAAACTGCTGATTGCTGCGGATAAAACTGTTGCAGATAATCTGATATCTGGCCTGACAATAACTTTAGGAACGGGTGCTGCCCGCTTATTTAAAAGCCCGGCAATAACTACAGCATTAAGTCCTTTGATTGGATACCGCAAAGCTATGCTGCTGGCAAAAGAAATGAAAGCTTCGGGCTCCGATATTTTTGAGGCAAATATTAAACTGAACCTGTTGAATCAGGAAAAACTAAAAAGCGTTCTGAAACCAGAGAACCTGCTAAAAACAGGATTTACCTTGAATGATCTGATTTGAAGCTTGTTAAGTGAATTATTATATTAATAAATGATTTTCTGGCGAAATAATTCATTCATCCAGGATCATTAAATCGAATGCAAGTATGGTAATTGTAATTCAATGTAAGGACAGTGTAGGCCTGGTTGCGGCAATATCGACGGTATTAGCAGATGCAGGTTATAATATCGTTTCAATGCGAGAGCATGTTGACCAGGAAGAAAATAAGTTCTTTGCCAGGATCGTGGTAGATCATATAGCAGATCCCAAAAACCTTGAAAATGGAATAGTAGCAGTTTTACCTCAAAATGCTATTGTTAAAGTAAATCCTTTGCCAGAGAAAAATATTGTCGTTCTGGTTACCAAAGAATATCATTGCCTGAGTGATATTCTGACACGGAATCATTTTAAAACTCTGGGGGCGAATGTTCAATGTGTAATTGGAAATCATCCTGATCTGATGAATATTACAGAACGGTTTAATATCCCGTTTCACCTGGTTTCGCATGAAAATAAAAGCAAAGTAAATTTTGAGGCAGAACTGATAAATGTCATTCTTCCTTACCAGCCTGATTACCTGGTGCTTGCTAAATTTATGCGTATTCTATCTCAGGATTTTATTACAACTTTTATGTTAAAAATTATAAATATTCATCATTCTTTTTTACCTGCATTTATTGGAGCAAATCCTTACCGCCAGGCATATACACGAGGTGTGAAAATTATAGGTGCAACAGCTCATTTTGTTACCAACGACCTCGACGAAGGACCTATAATCACTCAGAAAATCATTCCAGTAAATCATTCATTTACACTGAAGGACCTTGTAAGAGTCGGACGGGAGAATGAAACAGCAGCACTTGTAAAAGCTATGCAATTAGTTTTTGAAGACCGCGTATTTGTGTCTGATAATAAGACAGTTGTATTTGAATAGGTCTGAATTTTTAGGAAATATTCTGAAGTCTGAATCTGTAAATTTTAAACCGAAAGTGAAAAAAGGAAAAGAAATACGTCCGCATATAGGGATATTTGGCAAACGAAACACTGGGAAAAGCTCACTTATAAATGCGCTTGCCGGACAGGAAGTAGCTATTGTGTCGGATGTTCCCGGAACCACAACCGATCCGGTTTCGAAAAATATGGAGATTGGCGGACTTGGTGCTGTTGTATTGATTGATACTGCTGGTATTGACGATGAAGGCATGCTTGGCGAAAAACGGATTGCACGTAGCCGCGAAGTGATCAAAATCATTGACCTTGCAATTCTTCTAATAACTGACAATACATTGGGCGAATTCGAATACGGGTTGATAGATGAATTCAATAAACTGGATGTACCTTATTTTGTTGTTCATAACAAATCAGATTTACAAAGACAATCATCTGACATAATTACAAAAGTTGAAAAAGAACTTCAAACAATAATTCTCGAATTCAGTGCTTTGAATAAATCAAGTGTTGAGCCATTGGTGAACCAGATGCGCACTTTCCTGCCTGAAACAGCATGGAAGCCAGGCACTTTGGTTGGTGATTTGATTTCATACGGAGATACAGTATTACTAATTACCCCTATTGATATTGAAGCTCCAGAAGGTCGTCTGATTCTGCCGCAGGTTCAGGTTATCCGTGATGTGTTGGATCATGATGGAGTGGTTGCAATTTGTAAAGAGCGCGAAGTTGATGCCTATTTCAAACGGATGGAACCCAAACCTAAACTGGTAATTACTGACAGCCAGGTTTTTCTGAAAGCGGATGCATCTATTCCTGAAGAAATTCCACTAACCAGTTTCAGTATTGTTCTTGCCAGGCAGAAAGGCGATTTTCAACACTATATAAAAGGAACTCCCAAAATCGGTGAATTGAAGGATGGAGATCGAATACTTATCCTTGAATCATGCAGTCATCATGTTTCATGTGATGATATCGGCAGAGTGAAAATTCCACGTTGGCTGAGCAATTTTACCGGTAAAAAACTGGAATATGATACAGTTGCAGGTCTAAACGTGATTCAGCGAGATATTCATGAGTATGCCCTTGTTGTTCAGTGTGGAGGTTGTATGATTACCCGCCGACAATTGATAAACCGGTTGAAACCCGCTATTGATGCCGGTATTCCGGTTACAAATTATGGGATGGCGATTGCCTATGTGCATGGAATTTATAACCGGGCGATAAAACCGTTTATAAATATGGGCGGGGAGAAGGCGGATTATTTATAGGTCTAAAAGCTTTATGCTATCAGACTTTAGATTTAAATTTTGAAGCAATAATTTTGCTTTTTTTATTACCCTCTCTTACTAATTTCAATCAGATTCTCCCTCTTCAACACTTCAATATCCTTGTCTACAAGCCTGATCAGTCCATCCTGCTCGAAACCTTTAAGCAGTTTTACCGTGCTTTCAGTTGATAGCCCGGCAAAATCAGCGATTTCTTTCCTCGAAAGAAAGCTGAAAATACTTTCGTTGTTATACTTTATGGTATCAAGGTAAAGCAGAACATCGGCCAGTCTTCCATGCATTTGCTTGTACATCATGCTGCGGATGGTATCGTATAGCGAACTGTCATTTTCATAATACCTGTTTATCAGTCCATAAGCAAAACTACCATTGCTTTTTATCAGCCCGGCAATAGCGTCTTTTTCAACAAGGCAGGCAAGTGTTTCCTTTAAAGCAACTGTTGAATAATCGTAAGTATGTTTGCTGAAAGCAGCCGAAAGTCCAATGAATTCGCCACTGCGGATAATCCGCAGGTTAAAATCGCGGTTTGTATCACCAATAATATATTGCCGCACCAATCCTTCAACAACAAATAATACGCTGGATGCGAATGCTCCTTGTTTGGTAAGGCTTTCACCCTTGCGGAACTGGACCTGGATTTTGCTGTCCTTTACCAATTCGATTTCTTCGGGCAATAAATTTGCAAAACAAGGAGCACTCAGGCCGCCAAGCACGCAATCGTCAATAGCTGAATATGTTTTCATAGATGTTATTGTAGTTTGGTATTTTAAATATTTGAATCTTATTTAGGCTGGAAGTCGGAAGTCAGGAGTCGGAAGATGACTTCTTATTTCCACAAATTCTTCAAACCTGGTAATTTATTGTTCGATAATCAGGGAATAATAAATGAACTCAAATATAACTCCTTGTTAATAAATCCCTTATCGATTCTTCGGTTTTTCAGCTTCTGACTTCCGACCTTTCGCACTGCAAAAGTAAGAACTATCTCAATAATAAACTTGTGTAAACTCAACTTAACGCTTATTCAGAATGAATAGTAGTTCCATTTTGGCATATAAAGACAGTGTAATTTTGCACCGTAATCAAAAAGAACTTTTAAAATGAAACATACAGTAGACACATCGTGGCAAGGAAATATGAAATTTGATGCTGTTGTAAGCGGTCATCACGTTATTATGGATGCATTGCCCGTAGTAGGCGGAAACGACGAGGGCGCACGTCCGAAAGAACTTATGCTGGCATCTTTAGCCGGATGCACTGGAATGGATGTAGTTTCGATTCTGAAAAAAATGCGTGTTGAACCCGAATATTTTAATATCAGGGTTGAAGCCGATATGACCGAAGAACACCCGAAACATTATACCGCAATGCACATCATTTATGAGTTCAAAGGCGTAGGTCTGGAACTTGAAAAACTTCAGAAAGCCGTAAAACTTTCGCAGGATCAGTATTGTGGCGTTTCAACAGCTTACAGAAAAGCGATGGAGCTTACCTATGAAATCGTAATCCTTTGATAATTTTTGAATGTTGAATGACGATTTACGAATGACGATTTTCTATTAACCATTAACCATCTTCCCCAATCGTACCTCGTACCTCATCAATCGTAACTAATACTAAAACCTAATCCCCAACCCCTAAATCCTTAACAAAATGCTTTACACAAATCTAAAACACATTGAGTCTGCTGATGCTCATCAAAAATTTATCAGCGAAAACGAAAACGTAATGATATGCTGTGGTCGTATGGGCCCGATGTGTATCCCGGTATATGGAGTAATGGAAGATATTGAAGATCAATATACGCATGTGAAATTTGCAGATATGGAATTCGATAGCCCCGAAGCTCACGTGATCCGCAACGTCCCTGAAGTTCGTGGCTTTATGGGCATTCCATTTACCATGTATTATAAAAACGGCAAATTGGTGAAAGCCACTTCAAGTATTCAAAGCAAAGCCCAGGTTACCAGCATTCTGGATACTGAATTTGTTAAATAAAGGAGGGTTTAGGATTTGGGGGTTAGGATTTAGGGAAAGGAGCTTAAACATAATTTTGCCCAATGTTCCTAAGAATTCAAATCATCAAATCCTGATTCCTGAATAATTTATTTCCGACTCAAATCCCGGTAAACCGGTTTTTATTGAAATAGAATTTATAAAATGACACCAACCAACCATTATAATGCAATCGTGATAGGCGCAGGGCCAGCCGGACTTACGGCTGGCATCTACCTGTCGCGTGCAAGGGTGAAAACACTGATTTTAAACGAAGGCACCGTTGGCGGGCAAATGGTACTGACTCACGAAATAGCCAATTACCCTGGTGTTGAGAGTATCAGCGGCTACCAGCTTTCCTCCATTATGCGTAACCAGGCAAAAAAATTTGGCTGTGATATTAAAAGCAATATCAATCTTGAATCGCTGAACCTGGAAGGAGACATTAAAGAAGTGGTTCTCTCGGATGGTGCCGTTTTTACTGCTGATGCTGTAATTCTTACTCCCGGCGGACGTTCGCGTACACTTGGCGTTGAAGGCGAAAACGAACTGAAAGGCAAAGGTATTTCGTATTGTGCTACCTGCGATGGCGATTTTTTTACCGACAAAGAGATTTTTGTTGTCGGTGGTGGAAATTCAGCACTCGAAGAAGCTGTTTCGCTCACAAAATATGCCAGCAAAGTTACAATTGTTCATCAGTTCGATCATTTCCAGGCATTTGAATTTGCCATTGAAGAAGCACGAAACCATCCGAAAATTAATTTCATGATGGAATCGACTATTACCGCATTTCATGGTAATGAAAAACTGGAAGGAGTTGAGATTACAGATCTGAAAAACGGTACAAAACAGAATTACGCTATTGATGGCGTTTTCATTTTTATAGGGTATGTTGCCAATACTGAATTTCTGGAAGGCAAAATTGAACTTAACAAATGGAAAGAGATAGTGGTTGATACCGATATGCAAACCAATGTAAAAGGTGTTTATGCTGCAG
>JFJP01038090.1_pt1 | contig 19762 bp, 25 predicted proteins | sample 431651 | NCBI WGS metagenome assembly JFJP01 (sample SAMN02602958, study PRJNA72255) | Microbial mat metagenome, whole genome shotgun sequencing project. | biome: fresh water; feature: sink hole; material: water; isolation source: purple microbial (photo- and chemosynthetic) mats found in...
GTATCACAATTTATATTAAAAAATACTCTACAAATTTTATATAAATTTATTCTAAAAAATAATAATAAAATATAAATAGATAATTATAACCTTACTGATATGGTTTCATCCCAAAGGGAGCCCTATAGAATAGGGGTCGCCATTTATCAGGGTTTTGAACCCTTTAAAGGGTCTTAAGAGATATTTCATTAAAATTCTAACTACCTAAAGGAGGTTTAAAAAACTTAAGTTAAATTTAAGCTAGTTTTCATAAACTATTAAGGAGTTTTTAAGGTGATTTATGCTATACTCTATTTAGAGTTTAAAAAAGCTCAAAACCTAAAGGAGGTTTAAATGCAAAATAAAATTTTTACTTTGACGTGTGTCGTTTGTGGAGGTGAGGCTTTAGAAAAAGATACCCTACATTTTTCTTCAAATGAAAGCGGGCATTTACACGTTTGTAGACATTGTGTAGAGCTTTGTGGTTTACAAAGGCTCTTTATAGATGTAGAGGCTTGTAAATGGACTATTAACAAGATAAAAGGTAAAAGAGGTTTTAAAGGAGTTTATGAATTGTGTGACACGGAAGAGGACTGCCCCGTTAAGCCAGAGCACACTCCTTATAAAATTTGGAGGATAGATATAGAGGCCTGTATAAATGTATTAAATGGGAGGTTAAATAACCTAAATATTTTAAACACATTAACCAAACTAAGGAGTAATAATGGAAAAAGTTAAGTATGCGTGTCTGTTTAGCGGAATAGGGGCGCCCCTGCAAGGTATTTATAGAGTTTTTGGAAAAGAGGTTGTAGAACATATATTCTCCTGCGAATGGGATTCACACGCTAGAAAGTCTTTCAAAGCAATTTACGGTATCAATGATGATACTTTTTATAAAGATATACACGATTTTGACGCTAGAAAATATCAAGGGCAAGTTGATGTTTTAGCGTGGGGATTTCCTTGTACTTCTTATTCAGTATCAGGAAAAAGATTAGGTTTAGATGACCCTAATACAGGGGATTTATTTCACGAGGGTTTACGAATTTTACAGGAAGTTAAGCCTAAATGGACATTTATAGAGAATGTTAGAGGGCTTTTATCCATAGATAAAGGGGAAACAATAAGAATGATTTTAAGGGATTTAGCTAATGCTGGATACAGGATTGATATGGATTGCGTAACTACGGAAGATTATGGGGTGCCTCAATCAAGAGAGAGGGTTTATATTATAGGGGAGAGAATAGACCAATGAAAAAAGAAAAGTATAAAGTTTGTGAAAATATTCTAAAGGAACTTGAAAAAGAGGGTTCAATTACTAGAATATCGGGTTTTGAGTTTGGGGAACCTATACCTTTAACAAAATGTTTAGAGGATATTTTAGAACCTGTCGAGGACGTACAAGAAAAGTACTATTTGCGTAACGTATCTTACAGTGTTTTTCCTGAGGTATCCCCTTTAAGTGAAAAACCCCTTAGTAAGTTTGTGAAAGTCGCTGTACTTGATAAAAAAGGATTTAATGGAAGTAATAAAGTTTACAGTAAGAAGAGTATATCCCCTTGCCTTACAGCGCATTGGGGAGGAGGCGGAAAAATTAAGGTATTTGTGGATAAACCTGTGGAAGCAGTAAGAAATTTAACCCCTATAGAATACTGGAGATTGCAAGATTTTCCTGATGAAGCTTTTTATAAGGCAAAAGAGGCGGGAGTATCAGATACTCAGCTATATAAACAAGCGGGCAACTCAATGAGCTGTAATATTTTAGAAATGCTTTTTAAGCAACTTAAACAAACTATAGAAGAGGGAACTAATTATGAGTCAGTCAGTCAATAAGTATAAAATTTTAAACGAGTGCCCGCTTAATATAAAAGAAACTTGGAGAGTTACAAGCATTGAGAAAACTCAATTTGAAGGTAACAAAAGTGTTGAGGAACTTTTTTCATACTTTTCAATATTTGTAAAAACTAAAGGACAAGAGTATGTAAACGCACAGACCTTGCTTGAACCTTATAAGGATAATTTGGGGGACTGGGAGTTGGAGCTTCCTGAGGATACAACTTTAGGCTTCACGCTTATTTCAAAAAACAATCCTGAGATTGTTCATACGTTTACTGAAAAAGATATTAGGGAACACGCATTCACCTTGCAAGAGGAATACTTAAGCGTATTACAATTAAAAGGGTTCTCTGACCAAATTTCTTCTAAATTCTTAGACGAGTTCTACGGGAGGGAGTGGGAAAGTAAAAAGGTTTTTATTACAAATAACACCCTCTTAAATGAAGCTAAAAAATATTTCGAGGCGGGTTCGGACATCTTAAATTGGTCTCTTGAACCTGATGAGTTTGTGGCTATTTATGTTTAAGGGTGATTTAGATTATAGGGGTATTTTTACCCTCCCCTTAGTGTATCCTATACATTTTATGGCTAGAATTTTGTATACCTTAGCCACTTTTTTGAGGTGTGGTAGAAAAGAAGCTAAGATAACTTGGAAAATGTCTCAATTTTTATAAAAAATTTCTACTTTTGTTTTAGACTTAAGGAGAATTTAAGTAATATTGTGGTATAGTCTCTTATTCAAATAAAAAAGGATTTATCAATGAAACGGTCAAAAAATAATACAAGAGGTTCTGAGGGCATAGAGGATTTAGAGGGTATGGAACTACTAACGGGAGGAGTTTCTGCAAAAGAGGAATTACAAGTTTACCAAACTAGAGAAAGTGAGGACGGTCTTAGTAAGATTTACAGGGTTTTTATAAACGAGGAAATAAGGGAACCTGCGTACTATAATCAGCTTTTTGTAACATTAGCTACAGTTACAGAGGAGGATATAGTGGAGTTTTGTATAAACTCAGGGGGTGGCGAGGCTTCAACATTAATTGAGCTGATAACGTATATCTCTATATGCCCTGCTACTACAAAAGCAATGATAGTAGGGTGTGCGCACAGTGCGGCGAGTATGTTGGCTTTATCTTGCTCACAGATAGAAGTTTACCCTTATGCTTCTATGCTAATTCACACTTATTCAGGCGGGGTTGTAGGTAAACACTCTGACATTCGTTCTCAATTTACACACGACTCTAAATATTATAAAGGGTTCTTTTCAAAAATATATACTAACTTTTTAACAAAGACAGAAATAGCTAGGGTATGGAGAGGGGAGGATATTTGGTTAGACTCAGAAAGTATTAGGAAAAGGTTGGTTAGCTACGTGGGAGGCGCAGGTAACACAGTATCTAATTCAACGGTATCAGGAGAAGATTAATGAAAGTTAAAATACTAAATACACCTACCCTTAAATTTGTTGACTCAGGTATAGGGATGTGTTGGGGCAAAGGTGGTTATGGTGATACTGAAAAAGGCTTTGAGAGGATAGACAGGGTGTGTAACAAGCTTAGACACTCCTCTATGCTTCGTTTTGCCACTTACATTTTCAGAATTGAGGATTGCCCAGTGTGGATTTTTCAAACATTTAAAGCAAGTAAGTACATAGAGATAGAAGGGAACTCTAAAATATTTACAATGATGTGTAACGCCCAGTCATTGAAAGAAACAGAAATACATACGGCGGTAATACAGGAATTAATTCCTATCAATCATTGGTTTTTGTTTGGAATAGAAGAGGCTGACGTTTTTTATACTTATCCCCACGCCCCAGACTATGGAGTTAATAAAAAAGGGGAATTAGTTTTACTGGATAGCCCTGAGGGTGTTTTAGAACCTACTCCAGTAATTTTGAAGGGTAGAATAAATAGCATAGGGGTTAGAACTGACCTAATAAAGTTAAGAAATGGCAACATTATTAACAACGCATTTAAAACTAGGGCTAGAATTGTGGCTGAAACTTTTTTAAAAAACCCAAAAAATTTAGCGTTTATTGAGCATAAAGACGGGAATGTTTTAAATGACTCTCTTGGCAATATTGAATGGGCTAACCAAGGCAGTAGGCTAAAAATTGTAACTAGTAATTCAGTAGGGGGCGTACAAGATATTTATGAGCAGTACGCGCAAGAAGGTGTTCAAGATATTTACGGACAGTACAATCAAGGGGGAGACTTAATAAAAGTTTGGACAAACCCTGACGAAATTGAGGAGCATTTTCATAACATAGGAGAAGCATTTAGCTTTAAAGATTTTAAAAGCCATTTACAAGGTAAATTGAAAACTTTTAAAGGGTATGAATGGAATAAAAAGGGGGTATTGATATGAACGTAGCATTATTAAATTTTGAATATGTGGATAATAAGTTTTCAAGTATTATTTTTAGGGTGGAGCTTTCAACATCCGCCTTACTTGAATTAACAAGACATCAAAATAATGTCGACTTCGCTGTTAAATCCACTAGGTACTGTACAAAAGGTGATGTGGGTTCCTTAAAAATAGAACTTAGCAGAGATGAGAAGGTGAACGAGTTATTAAACTCACACTTAGAGGATATTAAAACCCTCATTAAACAAAACCCTGAGTTAAAAAATGACGATTTAAAGTTGCTTCTACCGCAAGCTTTTATTTATGAAATGCAGGTTCAATTTACCGTTGAGAGTTTTAATCACTTTTTAAAGCTCCGTACACATTCATCTGCTCATTACCATATTCAGGAGTTAGCCTTCGCTATGTTTTCCATTACTCCTGTGGAATTTAGGCATTTGTTTTTAGACAGTGTTCACGATTTAACAACCTCTCAAAACTAGCTGTTAGAGACCCCTTAGGGGGTTTCCTTAGAGCCTGTTTCGGCAAGGCTCTCATTCTATAAAAGGTAAAGAAAATGTATTTTTTAAATGTAGGACATCCCGAAAAAACAGTTGCAAAACTAGGCACGGCGTTAGGTGTTGCTTTATCAGAGCCTCTGGTTCTTATAGATGGGTATAATTTTGGGTATGTTTTGCCTGTGAAAGGGGAAGGGTATCCTTTAAAAGCCGTCTTGTATAAAATAGGGTCTGAGGATAAGTTAAAATCAACTTTAAAAATTACCTCTAAACAGCTTTACGAGGTAAAAGCAACGTTACCGGACGCTAAGGAATTTAGAGCATTTGTAGTAGCCTCTGAGCCTTTGCAACAACTGAATTTATCTTTTGCTCACGGAGCTAGACACACATCAAAACATATAAAAGGAAAATAAAATGTATGCGCCATTAATAATTACGGAAATTTGTAAAACGCCAAAAACAAATGATAAAATAGCTATCATTCAGAAACACAAAGACAATAAAGAGTTTTTAGAGCTATTAGGGGCGGCTTTTAACCCTTACTATGTATATGGGTTAAAGAAGATAGAAACTATTTTAACGGTTGAGGATATATTAAATAATGAAACAGGTAAAATAAACCCTTATGAAGATTTAGAAGGTGTAAAAGTATTTGGGGTGCCAATTAATATGACTCAAAAACCAGTTCAAAAAAATCAACACGAGGGTTTTTTGAATTTGTTGGAGTATTTAAAGAATGCGTCAACAAATAAACAACAAAGGGAAACAGTTTCAGAGTTTCTTTCAACGTGTGATGTACATTCTCAGAGGATATACTCTGATATTATATGCAAAAGTTTAAAAATAGGGGTTCAAGTTACTTCCATTAATAAAGCCTTAGGTTACGACCTTATCCCTAGTTTTAATTGTATGCTGGCGCAACCTAATGATGAAAAAACTGTTTTTAAATACCCTTTAATAGTTCAACCAAAGTTAGACGGGGTTAGATGTATCATTATTAAAAATAATAAAAATATTTCAGCATTTACTAGACAAGGTAAAACGTTATTTTTACCTCATATCTTCCAAGAATGGGCTAAAGTTGAAGGCAACTTTGTACTAGACGGGGAGCTTTTACACTCTAAAAACAGATTAAAAACCTCAGGGATATGTAATAAGATTATTAAAGGTAGTCCTCCAGTAGAGGAGCTTCAATCTTTAAATTTTCACGCTTTTGATTTATTATCTTTTGATGAGTTTAAAGCTTTAAAATGTACAAATACCGCTAAATACCGCCTTTTAGACTTGGAAAAAGTATTTTTAACCCAAAGTTTTAAATACTCCGTACAAATTACTACATTTGTTGTGGATGATTATGATGGATTAGTAAGTATTTATAAATTCTTTAGAAAAGACGGAGGAGAGGGTGTAATAGCTAAAGACTCAGATGGACTTTACGAGTATAAAAGAAGTAAAAACTGGGTAAAGTTTAAGGCAATTAAGAGCGCTACTTTAAAAGTTACAGGATTTGTTGAGGGTGAGGGGAAATATGTAGGCTTAGTTGGCGCTCTTACCTGTGAAAGCTCTTGCGGAAAGCTTAAAGTAAACATTGGCTCAGGGTTAACCGATGAAGACAGATGTACATTTATTAAAAGAATGCCTGAATTTATTGAGGTTGAGTTTAACGAATTACAAGAGGATAAAGAAGAAAACTGGTTTATGTTTTTACCAAGGTTCAAAGAGGTAAGAATAGATAAAGATGTAGCTGACTCGTTACAAACAATTCTTGCAGAAACAGCAGAAGTATTTTAAAATAACTTAAAGGAGTTAGAAGATGGAAAGAGTAAATACAGATTTGGCGAAAAAAGAGTTAACAGAAGCTTTACACGATATAGCGCTAGAGTTAGCCATAGAGGATGTGAAAGAAAATTGTGCTGACGAATTAAGAATAGTAGCAGGGGCTTTAATACATTTTGCCGAGAAATACGGTGTACCTGTGTCTATGCTTACTGAGGAAGTTGTCGGGGATGTTTTATAAAATAAGTAAACAAATAAAAAGGATATTAGATGAAAGTTTTTAATTTAGCGCAAAAAAGTACTCCTGAGGCTCTTATAATTTTTGGGGACTCTGTATGTTATGAGGAAAATAAAGTAAACTTGATAGCAAAATACCTTAGGCATTTTACTTCGGTTACAGGAGCGGCGGCAAAAGTTTCTTTTGCTTCTGTTTTTACGACTAGCAAAAGCGTAATAAAAAAGGAACAGTTGCAGGAGGAATGCTCACAAATACAGGAGTATTGCGATACATACGGAATTAAGATTTTAGGAGTAGGAATTTCAGCCTACTTTAAGTTTATGACAGGTTCATCACATTTTGAACAAAAAGCGGGAAAATGTGTTGACGGGGTAGGACAATGGGCAGGGTATAAAATAATCCCTATGATTAATTATATAACTGTAAATGTTAGACCCGTATTATTCAAAACCTTTCAAAAATGTAATCAAGTTTTTGACACTGTTCTCTCAGGCGGAGAAGTTTTTGAGGAAAAAGAGTTTACATTAAAGCAAAAAGTTTTTATAAAGAATGCAGATGACGCAAAAATTGAGTTAAAAAAGTTATTTAGAGAGGATAGACTTTTTTGTGATATTGAGACAACAGGTTTAAGGTTTGAGACAGACAAGTTATTAACAATAGCTCTTGGAAGTTCCATTGATGGAGGTATATGTATTGCTATTCACCCTCAATATCATTCTGAGGTGGATTACAAAGAGATTATAAAAGTTTTAAAAAGCTTTTTTAATAACTATAAAGGTAAATTGGCATTTCATAATACATCTTTTGACATTGCTTTTATAATTCACGAGGTAATGCGAGGGGGAGATTGGAACATAGACCATCACAAACTTATAAGTAAGTTTAACCTTGATGACACAATGTTAATGGCTTATGTTTTAGAAAATAGCACAGAGAGTAAGACGCTAGGTTTAAAGACTTTGGTTTTTGATGTTTTTGGGGAGTATGACGCAGACATCAATCAAGCTATTTTAGCCTCTTACGCTTTTGAAGAAGTGGCAGAGTACAACATCATTGATATTGCGGCGACCGCTTATGTGTTTAACAAGTTTGATAAGCGCCTTGATGATGAAAATATGCGGGCTGTTTATGAAGATTGGATAACGTATATGAATGCAGTTTTAAAAATGAAGATGAGCGGTCTTCCTATTGATATTGAAAAAGTGAAAGAGGCTATAGAACAGGTTGACGCATTGGTTGAAAAAGAGACTGAGGAGTTAATGGCTACTGAATTTATTGCACAGGCAGTCGATATTATAAAAGTTATTTCCTTAAATAAGTACAATGATACCCACAAAAAGCAAAAAACATTAGAGGATATTGAAGTAACCTTTAATCCAAACAGCGCAGACCATAAAAGAATTTTACTATTTGAGGTTATGGGCTTGTCAACGGATAAGAAAACAGACTCAGGCGCTTTAAGTACAGATAAAGAAGTTATGCAGGAGGTACTCCTAAGCTGTGATGAAGAACAAACAAGAGTGATAGAGATGTTAACGGATTTGTCACAGGCTTCAAAAGTAAAAGGAACATATCTTAGTACTTTTTTAGAAAAAGCTATAGAAATTAGAAAAGGTGAGTTTAGATTGTTTGGGGACTTCTTGTTGATAGGTACCATTTCAGGAAGATTATCCTCTAGGAACCCTAGTTTGATGAACTTACCTGCTCACTCAAAGGCTGGAAAACTTGTTAAAGGTTGTTTTGTAGCTCCTGAGGGATTTTTATGGGCTGGAAGCGACTATAACGCGCTAGAAAGTCGTTTAACAGCTATTGAAACACAGTGCCCATCAATTTTAAAAGTTTTTACCGATGGAATTGACGCACACAGCTTAAATGCCTCTCACTTTTTTAAAGAGGAGTTAGAAAATAGAGGTATTTACATAGACTTTAATGATGTCAAATCTATAAACAGCATTAAAGAAATAGCTCCAGACTTAAGACAAAAAGCGAAAACAGCGGGGTTTGCTCTGAATTACGGGGCAGGAGCCTCAACACTTTCAAAGAACCTTAAAGCTAAAAAAGAAGTAGGTGAACAAATTTATGCAAGTTATCATAAACTTTATAGGGTTATGAGTGAATACGCTGAGGGTACTGTTAAAAAAGCTCAGGAAAACGGGTATGTTATTTCACCTATTAGCGGTTTGAGACTGTTTACGCCTGATATTGCTTCATCTGATAACAAAACTAAATCAAAAGCTGAAAGAGTTTGTTTTAACTTTTCAATTCAAAGTGGCTCTGTACTAACAATTAGAGCTATATCAAGGTTTCAAAAGTGGGTAGAAGATAACAATTATGAGGACAAGTGCCAAGTATTTTTAAGTATTCACGACGCTATTTACTTACTTGTTAAAAATGACCCTGAATTTTTATCCGAGGTTGAACAATCATTAAATAAAGCTATGTGTCTACCTTATAAAGCTAACCAAGTAATCCCACTAACCGCTGAGTTAGACATAGGGTACTCTTGGAAAACTATGGAGACCGTACCTAATAATGCAACAATTGAACAAATTCAAGACATTTTAGAAAAATTAAACCCAAAAAAGGACGTATAGTGTCAGACTTTCATAATACAGATTATTCAAAAATTGCTTTATCAAAAATAATAAGAGAGGGAGACCTCTCCCTCATTAATTCAGTACCTCTTCAAGCATTTAATGGTAGATACAGCTCAACTGTTTATAGAATGTTAACAGGTTATTACTCAAAATTTGGTAAAGTGCCTAGCTTTGATATACTACAAGCCGCAATTAATAAACAAATGTCGGAGGAACGAGCGCAGGTATTTAATGCGTATGTAGACTCTTTAAAACAAATAGATACAAGTTTACCTACTAAAGATTTAATAGAAGCATTAGAGGATATAGCAACTGTTAATGTAATTGATAATCACATAGAGGACTTAGTGGACGCGGCTTCTTCAAGAGATGTAAACACTATTAAAAAGTTAATTAAGAAAATTTCAGAGGAGGCTATAACAGGTAATAACCAACCAAAAAAAGCCGCTGATTTAGTTTTTTCATCTGAGCATTTAAAGTATATAGATTGCTTCTTACCAACAGTTAACATTAATACAAATTTAAGCGGACTTGTGCTAATATCAGGTAATTCAGGTGGTGGAAAGTCAATATGGGCGATGGAACAAGGGCTTCACGCGTATAAACAAGGTTTGAATGTACTTAACTTAAACTTAGAGCTTCCTAGAATGGAGTACCAAGCTAGAATTTTATCTAATATTAGCGCTATACCTTTTAATGAAATTAATAAACAAGATTTAACAGAGGCGGAGTTAGATAACCTAAATACCAAATGGCAAATGTTTTTTAACAGGTCTAATAAGTTTGATATAAGGAATGGAAGACTTGACGCTGAGGAACTTATAGCAACTATTAGGGGTTCTCATACAACAGGGTTGGATGTTGTTATCTTAGACTATATTCAAATTGTTACCTCAGCTAATTCAGAAGAATGGAAAGCGTTACAAAAATTAGTAAGGGATTTACACGATTTGGCGGTAGAGTTGGGTATAGTAATAATTACGCCTATTCAAATAAACTCCCAAGAGGTAAATGAAAAAAATAATAAAATAAACATAACCACTAGAGGAGCTAGAGAGTTAGAGTTTAGCGCTAGTGTTTGGCTTCATATTCATCAAAGTCCAGAGGATTTTACGAATGGCGTTCAGAGATTATTTACCATTAAGGCAAGAAATGGTAAAAAGGCTGTCTACGTTTTAATTCCTCAATTCGCAGTAATGAAGTTTGAAGATACCGGAGTTGTTATATAAGGGGTTAAAACCCCCTTTTTTAAGTCTTTTTGACATTACTTAGGTAGTGCCAAAAATATTTAAAGGATTTTGTTATGCTAAACCCTTCACACGTTCCCGTATCCGTGGATTTACTGTTACTGGTTTTACTTAAGTTGGAACAGTTAGAAAAACAGGAAAAAGACTCTGAAAAGAAAAAGCAGGTACGTTATATTCACAATAAATTGGCAAAAGGTTTAGATGAGAGTAGTTTTGCTACTTTGCAAAAAAGAAATGAGGTAGTATAGTTTTCTAAAAAAATATCAATCGAGAGGAACAATCTAAATGTATATTTGCAGTAGATGTGGGGATGAGACACAAGAACTATTTGGAAGTTGGGAAGACCAAGAGGATTTATGCGAGAGCTGCGCAGAGGGTAAAAAAGAACAAAAAAATAATTGGGTTATGCAAAAATGCGAGGGAATTGAAAAGGATGTTAAATTCTTGAAATCTCTAAATGAGATATACCCATCTAAAGTTTTAAACGAGCAAGAAAGCATAAAATTTATGTTTTTGAAAAAATATCTAGTATTACTACATAAGGCAGAGCATTGTCTATGCGTGGGGTATGATTTTAAAAACAAAAGTATACTCAATGAAGAACTTGACAGCGCGGTATCTTGTGCAAAATGGCTTATTGAGAATAAGTGTCTAAAATGTATAACAAGGAGTAAATAGTGATAATTAGATTTATTGGGTTAATGATATTTATTTTTCTTTTGTTTATAGATATATTTTTGTTTGTTCCTAGGTTGACTGCCCAAACCGTAAAAATAGCCTTTGTCTATATCGTTTACGGGGTAGCTATTGTCGATGAGTTTTTTATACCAATAGCGCCCACCGCTATTTGGTTTTTAAGTAAATACGATGATTAAAAGAGGAGTAAACAAGGGCGAGAAACGCATACAGTAGAGTTTTGTATTAGTGGGCAGATGAGCCTGTATAAATAAAGGAGTAACAATGGACTGGCACGACCATCAAAAGCAAGTTCAAGACAAGCTAAAAGCAGAGATAGCAAACAAAGAGGTGGTAATACGCGACCTAATGAGGCTAAACCAAGATTACGCGGATAAAATACATCTATTAAACCGAATTTGTACACAGAAACAAGCGACAGAGGAAGACTTACTCAGACTAAACGAAAAATACGCCGATGAAATCGCAACGCTCAAAAAAGAAAAAGAGCGAAAATAAATAACAAGGAGCAAACAATGTATGAATGGTTGCTAGTAATAATGATAACGGGGAATGGAAGCCTATTTACGGATAACGTAAGGCTTCAAACAGAGCAAGAGTGCCAAGTAGTAGGGAGTATGTATCGTAAGCATTATGCCGATGAAAGAAAAGTAACAACATCTTGCGTAAAAGTACTGGAGAAAAAAATGAAAAAGGATAATAAATGAGGTATATGGGAAGTAAAAGAAGATTGGCTCCGTTTTTAGCGCCAATTTTAGAAAATGCTAGAAAAGATGGTCAAACGTATGTTGAGCCTTTTGTTGGAGGAGCTAATCTTATTGAAAGTATAAAGGGTAAAAGAATAGGCGCAGATGTTAATCATTATGTAATAGAACTGTTTAGGGCTTTGCAAAAAGAGATAACCCTACCGCTTCCTATAACGGCGGAGTTATACAGTGAATGCAGAGAAGTCCACAAAACAGGAGAAAATCCTAAAAATATTCCGGACTATTTGTTAGGATACGTAGGCGTTGTGGGGAGCTTCCGAGGAATGTTTTTTGATGTGTTTAACGGTAAGAAAGCCAGTATTACAAGCGAAGGGAGAAGTAGAGATTACCAAAAAGAAATGTATAACGGACTTATGCGCCAAGCGCCTCTCTTAAAGGATGTTGAGTTTATACACTCTGATTTTAAGTACTTAAAAATTCCTGAAAACTCCTTAATATATTGTGACCCACCTTACAGAGGTGCCACAGAATATAATACTAAGCAGGAGTTCCCTCACGATTTATTTTGGTCTTGGTGCAGGGTGCAAAAATCAAAAGGACACACTATCTTTGTATCCGAGTATAATGCTCCTGACGATTTTGAATGTGTTTTTGAAAAGGAACAACGTAATTCTATGTCAGCTCAAAGAGGTAAAACCCAAGCAGTTAAAATAGAGAGACTATTTACCCTAAACTAAAGGAAACAAAATGTTAAAAATTTCTCAACTGGTAGAAAACAAGCTCAAAGAATGTAATAAAAAGTTTAAACCCTCAGGAGAGGGTTTTTTAATGACTACTTGCTTTAACCCATCTCATCAAGAAACAAATCCATCTTTTAGTATAAATCTTGAAACAGGCGCAGGGTTTTGTTTTAGCTGTGGTCACACAGTTTCCCCTAGCTTTTGGGGTGAAAATAAAGTAGAAGAGGTTGAGTTAGACCGAATGGCAAAATACAATAAATTAAAAAAGAATAAGGCAATAGAAAACCCAATGTGGACAGGATTTTTACCGCCTGTGGACGAAACTATAACAGATTTTAGAGGCTTACCTGAGGCTTTTTTAAAGAGTTTGGGAATTTATATTAGCAGAACTGGTAAATTTGCTAACCGTGTTATTTTCCCTATTTTTATGCCCTCTTACTTAGTTGATGTTTGTGCTGGATTTGACTCCAGAGCATTAAACAATGAAGAGCCAAAGTACCTAAGGAGTAAAGGGTTTAGTGACTTAGAAGGCATTTACCCTTTTGGATTAATAGAAACAACCAAACCTAAAAGGCTTTATGTAGTTGAGGGCATTATTGATTGTTTGTCTGGCTGGGTTTTAGATATACCCTGCATTTGTAATTTTGGCGTTAAACCTACCCTCAGCTCTACCAAAGCAAAAGCCTTAATAAAATGCGGTGTAGAAGAGATAGTAATTTTAACAGATAATGACAAAGCTGGAAACGCTGTTAGAGCCTCAATGGAACGCAACTGGGAAAAATATTTTGAAATTATTCCAATCAAAGATGACCCATTTGCCAAAATATTTTATGAGTCCTCTCATAAAGATTTAAACGACCTGCTACAAGATACAAAAGGGGATTAAAAACCCCTCCTCAAACCCCCTACAACCCCTCAAAACAATTTTTAATATTTATTTAGTACAAATGCTTTACTTACTTAAAAAATTTATTAGAGAGCCTTTTAAAGCTCCCCTATAAATTCCTCAAAAGGTAATGTTAACTGTTGCCTAAAACCCTCTAAAGGTTTTATAACAATCCCCTCAGGGTTTCCAGATACCTGAAAACAACCTATTCGCATTTCAAAAGACCCGTAAGGCTTTAAATCAATGCTGTTCTTATCCTCAGCGTATGTTACAAACTTTTGTAATTTGTTAGCGCATTTACTACATACCCCTCCAGAAGTGTGATTATGTGAAACACCCCCGCACACTTGACAACAACTAAACCCAACTGACCAAACAGGTAAAAGCTTTTGGTAATAATAGCCTAAAACTTTATCCCCAATAGACCTTCTAGTAACTTCTAAATACCTACCTGATATACCTGTATGAATTAAATTTGTTGAATTAATATTAAACCTAATAGCTTCTTTTTTTGAGTCAATTAAAACTTCAACGCCTAAGGGTAAGTAATCTTCATCTAAAATCCAATCAACAATAGGAGCAGACACATTCTCATCAATGGTGTTAATAAAGCCTAAAGCTTCTGATGAAACATACAAATAAGACTGGTTATAATTTTTATAAAGAAAGTTTGACAAATCCTCTTGGGTATTTAAAACAGTATGTTCCCAAATTGGGGTAATAAAGCTAGGGATATGTTCTTTAGGTATTTGGACAACCTTAACACCTCCCACACCTGACCCTTGATAAATATTTTTAATATCTTCAACGCTTCCCTGCAATACAGGAACAAAAGACCACCTATGTTTAAAACCTTTTATCTTCACTAAAAATCCAATTAAACCAAATGAAGTATGTTTAAAATAATCCGTTATATTTTCTCTGAGTTTACTAGAAATTATATTACTAACTACTTTATCTCCATTCTTAAGGAGGTAGCAAATTCTTTTAGTTTTACTGGCTACCTTTGGCAACCTTATAGCCAACATAGGAAATGTCGAGGGTTTGTTTTTATTTCTACTAAGTGAATAAATGCTAACCTCAGAAGTTTCTAAAGTATTTGGTAAATCTACCTCTAATACTATTTCAGACATTGGTATAAAACGTTTTACATTATCCATTAAATACTCCTCTGTCATTTTTTTGACAAGATTACCTGAAAATGCGAGTACAAATGCTTTTTGAATGTTAAAAGGTAGTGAAAGGATTGATTTTTTTAGTTGAGGGGTTTGTGAGGATGTGTTTTGTTTATTGAAGTAATTGTAAAGTATTATACCGAGGTCTTTAGCGAAGTCAAACTCTGTGTTCATATTGTAGGACGGTTGTATAGGAATGTAATACTTAAGTTGAACAGACAAGCTTATCAACCAGTCAAGCTCTTTTGGGTATTTGTTAAATAAAACCTCAAACTTTGTTTTACGCAATGTCAAAAGAGGCGCAGATATTGCGGGGAGTAAGTCCTCCCCCAAGCTTTTCATATTTTCTACATTAAACACCTTCAACCCTCCAAACTATTTTTAATACTTAATAGGAGGTCTTTATAATTTTCTTTAAACTTCCTATGCGTTAATCTATGTTTTTTCATAATAGATATTACAGGCTTATCATAAACAAACAAAGCAACAAACATCTGTTTATGTAAAGAACTAAGATTTGCAACCGCCTCTTTTACCGAAATAATTGTTGCCAATGTGTCAGAAATGTCTGAGGGCGCTCCACAATAACCCATATCGCTAGGTAAAGTGTCTAAAATTAAGGGGTCAGTCATCTCCGCGTATACTATAGTATTTGTTGACCTATCCCTAATAATTGCGTGAGATGTTATAAAATCCCTCATAGCGCCTGTAACAATTTTGTCGGCGTATGTCCAAAATTTAACTCCAAATGAGGGGTCAAACTTTTTAGCGGCTTCAATCAATGATAAGTATCCCTCTTGCATTATGTCATCTAACTCTACATAAGGCGGAGCATTTCTTTTTAAAGATAAAGCAATTATCTTAACTTTGTAGGAGTAATCCGCTATAATCTCCTCTAAATTCACAGAAAATTCTTTATTTGTGTCAATTATGTCTTCTGGTAACATTTTATGTCCTTATTTTTTAATTTATTGTGCGTATGGTGGTAGCATTATCCTCTATCCTAGCCTCTAATATGGTATCAAAGTACTCTTTTTCTATCTCTTGATGGTGACTTACTAAGTAGACTGCCTTAGTTTCCCTATACCTATTTAACAAAGTTTTAAAAATTGTTAAACCCTCTGTATCAACTACGGACAAGAGTTCATCAAGACATAAGATATTAAAAGAGGTGCCTGTTAACAATTCTAATGTGTCTAAAACAGAAAACATACAAAGTAAGCTAACCTTTGTTTTTTCACCGCTAGATAAGTCGCTATACTGTTTTATTACTTTTTTATGGGTGAAAATAAAGTTTACACTGCCTTTTAAATTTTCAGCTTGAATTTTTATAGGCAAATTCACTGCGTCCACTAACTCTTTTATCCTACCATTCAAAAGAGTAACAAAGTTTTGAACATACTCTTTAGTTACTGCACCGGATTTTATAACAGATAAAGAGGCTTCACAGAAATTTAAAGCAGTTCCCGTATCCTCATACTCAGCCTTTAACTCTGTTTGACGTTCTTGTAAAGAGTCCAAGGAAGCCTGTAACTTGTTGTAGTTCCTTTGTTGTTCCTCTACAACTAATATTTTACCTTTCACCGCATTAAGCTCATTTAAAATTTCTTGTTTTTTATCATCAAATTCTTTGACCTTATTTAACAATGCGTCGGACAGTGTTTTAATTTGTTCCTCTTTTGCCTTACCTTCTTTTACATATATAGCAGTTTGTTTTGAAGTACTTTCAACTTTATCTACAATATCTTTAAGAGTTGTCCCTACCGACTGTCCACAAACTGGGCACGTTCCACTCTCTAATTTTTCTAAGTGTTCTTTATGAATGTCTAACTGCGCTTTACTGGTTAAGTACTTTTCTCTTATACCTTGTAAAATACGCTTTTGAGCTTCTTCTTGGTCTTTCATAGCTTTAATTGCTACATTTCCGTCACTATCATTCAACAAAAGTAAACTTTCTTGTAAAGAGCTTTGCTTTATTCTTAAAATTTCTGTATCTACTTTTTCAAATCCTTTTAACATACTCTCTTGTCTGCTAATCGTAGCCATACTAGCGGTTAAAACTCCTAAATGTCTTTTTAACTCAGACTGTTTAGCCTTTAAACCTTTTTCTAAAAATGTTAAAAGGTCTATGTCTAAGAATTGGTACAATAAGTTTTCAGACGAGGTTAAATCAAATATTTGAGTCAATGTATTTTGACTTATAAAAGTTAAAGAGGAGAATGTTGTAAAATCTACTGACAAAATACTTTCTATTTTTGCTAACTGTAATTTAATACCTTTTGGGGATATGTTAGCACCATCCTCCAGTATTGTAATATTATTTTTAGCTCTGTCATTAGTAACCTCATAAATTTTCCCGTCTTTGTTAAACTTAACATAAATTTTATAAGGTAAATTTGTATGTTTATTGTAAGTATCCTCAATGTTTCCTTTAGGGTTTCGCATATTTTTATTAAATAAAGCCATTTGAATAGCAGTTAAAGTAGATGTTTTGCCACTGCCATTTTTACCTCGTAAACCTGTTAACCCGTTCTCAAACTTGAAATCAAGATTTTGTATAGTTAGGTAGTTACTTATTCGCAACTCTTCAAAGGTTATCATTTTTTATACTCCGTTAAAATTTCTTTAAGGATATTTTCCCCGTGCTCCATAGACCTCTCAGAGAGAGTTGAAACTTGTTTAGATAACCTAAGAAGAGTTTCTACAATATCTATCCTACCGCTATTCCTAAATTCTTCTATTGCTTCATCTCTATCTACTTCCTCAACTTGTATTATTGGTTCTAGCCTAATGTTTGAGGGTACTTTTGGCAATTTGTACACTTGTTCTAACAATACAGGAACTCTTATTTTATATAAGTCAAGCTTGTTAAGCCCTTTTAAAACATCTGAAAGGTCTTCAAAACCAACCTCCAACAAATTCCTAGAGGGTAAGTATAACTTATGATACCCAAAAGTATAAGATTTTGAATTAACCTCTAAAGTAACTATCCCACAATCGCTAGGGGTTGCGTAAGTAGTTCTATACGGTTGAGAGGTATATTGAACATTATTCCCGACAAAATGCCTACTGTGTATATCACCAAGAACAATATCATCAAAAAAAGGCATAAAATTATTAAAATCTATTTCAGGCTTTATTATAGAACCCATACCACACCGGATATGACTGCCTAAGATATTCTGCTTACTCTTTAAATTCTGTTTAACATTCTTTAAAAAGTCTAGGCGGTTGTTACCTACTAGCCATAAATCTAAAGAAGTATTTAAAGAAAGCCTAACAGGTTCTTTATAATAAGTAAAATTGATGTTGGGTAAATAATCAAACGTTGTTCTGCCATTACCTAAAACTTCGTGATTACCACTTATAATAAGTATATCTACCTCGTCTAACGATGTCTTAATATGGTTTAAAAATTCGTAAAATGCTTTTTCGGACTCCAAATTAGGTCTAGCGTGCTCAAAAATATCCCCCAAAAGTACAACTTTATTAGGAGTGAGGTTAATAATTTCATCCGCAAGTTTTAAAAACCTAGAACTTTCCCACAAATCCTCTGAATTTCTTACATTTAAGTGAATATCAGATATAAAAACTAACTTCATTTCATTACCTTTTGTTTAAGTTTCGTTAAAAGTATTGTTAACAACTCCCAAAAGGGAGTTGAAAACTTGTACAAGATTTGTTTACCAAACTATATCTTCTTCTTGTGTTTTAGCACCTTTTGAAGCTGTATTAGTAGGTGTGTCACTCACTTCTTTGGTTCCTAAAGTTCCGTTAACACCTGCTACCCAAGCGTTAAACTTTTTAGAAACTTCCGCTACTTGTTTGATATTCTTAACTACATCTTCCATTGGAGTATCTGTTACTGTTATATCCGTAGGGGTGTAAAACACCACTGAACCTTTTTTGCCTTTAACTGTTCCGCCTATTTTAATTACGCTTCTAATCAAGTCCTCATCTTTTATGGCTTCGTTGAAAGCGAATAAAGCTGCGCCGGAGATGTAAGATAAAAATGGTTTGAAACTGCCGTCAGCGCTTTTTAAAAGACCTGCTATAATTTTTGTGTACTTAATACCTGCCTCTTTTCCACCTAGTTTGGCTATACTCATACCACTTTTTAAGTCTACCGCGGTTTTACTATCTCTTGTATTAACAATGTTTGAACTAACTACAGAACGACCCAAAGTTGCGTCAAATTTGCTATACTGACATCTAACAGCTACCATAATAAACTCTACACCGTTTTCAAACGCCTCGCCTACGCTTAGAATAGTACCTTCTTTGTCTTTTTTAGTGTCGTATAGGTATGAACCAACTTTACCAGCGTCCGCCTCATAATTTAGTTTTAATTGTGGAAAAGGTAGACCAGCACCGCCTGACGAACTTGATGTATTGATTGCAATTGCTTTTGCTTCTTCATCCGTAAGTCCTAGAGCCATTAATTCTTCGTATGACATATTTAACATTTTATAGCCTTTTTGGGTTTATTTATTGCTTTCTTAAGCTGTTTAAACTTTCGTTCACCTTTTGTTGGAGTACCAATAAATATTTAATAAATTCGTGAAAAAACCTCTGAAACCTCCTGCTTGTTCCTTAGCAAATGTCCTGTCATCCTTAGGTGGAGCGTTTGCCGAGGAGCTTTTTGTACTTTTATATACTACTATACCCTTTGGGTAAGGAGTACTTTCACAATAATAAGTTCCATTGATGAAAGTGCCAAAGTCTTTGCTCATATTTTTAATGTCTTGCCCAACACCTCCATCTCTGATACCAAAAGCTCTAGCGTATATATCCGCCAATCTACCAAACTTCATTTAACCTCCTTTTTAAGATTTTTAACAGAGTAAAGAATTTCTTTTTCTGTAAACGTATCTTACCATAATATTACTTAAAACCTGCTTAAATCTTTAAGAAAATTAGCTTAAATTTGGCTTAAATTTTTAAGAGTTTTAACAGAGTAAAGAATTTCTTTTTCTGTAAACGTATCCTACCATAATATTACTTAAAACCTGCTTAAA
>JFJP01011288.1_pt1 | contig 19759 bp, 14 predicted proteins | sample 431651 | NCBI WGS metagenome assembly JFJP01 (sample SAMN02602958, study PRJNA72255) | Microbial mat metagenome, whole genome shotgun sequencing project. | biome: fresh water; feature: sink hole; material: water; isolation source: purple microbial (photo- and chemosynthetic) mats found in...
CAGAAAATAAACGGGAAGATATGCGCCAAATTTTCGGCACAACCTTACAGAGTATGCTATTTTTGACCATGCCCGCGACGGTTGGCCTCATCATGTGGGGTGAGCCAATTGTTAGGCTATTGTTGCAACGGGGCGAATTTACCGCCGAGTCGACTCAGGCTACGGTGTGGGCATTACAATTTTTTGCACTCGGCTTAATTAGTCATTCGATTGTGGAGATTGGGACACGCGCGTTTTATGCGCTGAAAAATACGAAAACTCCCGTTATGATTGCGGTGGTGGCAATGGCGATGAATGTGGGTTTGAGTCTGATATTTATGCGGCTCTTTGCCTGGTTAGGCTATGCGCCGCATGGCGGTTTGGCGTTAGCAAATTCTATGGCGGTGACGGTGGAGTTGGTGATATTGCTAAAATTATTACAGCCTGAAATGGGTGGGGTTGTGCCGAGTGGTTTTGGGGTGAGTGCGGCTAAAATGGTTTTAGCGACAGTGGGTATGGGGCTAGTGTTACTCTTTATGCCAAATCAAGGCAATGTCATGGCCGTCATGGGCATTGCCATTGGCGGGGTGGTTTATTTGGGGCTGGCGTATGCGCTAGGGTTGCGCTGGCGGGGATAACGCAAACATCTGTCGCAATAAACCAAAGATGATTTGGGGGGTTTGAATGGAATACTCAGTAATATCAATAATCGCCGTTTGGCCTTCCAACGCCAAAAATCGCCACGACATGCCAGTGGTTACGATGCCATAAATTGTCTTAACTTCAATTTGTTGCTGCTGGTTAAACATGGCCGCCGCGACCATTTCGGCTAAACATTGAGCAATCCCGCCCGTAATGTTATCGTTTTTCGCCTCTACCGCCACACAAACGGGCGCGGTGATGGCTAACTGTTCAGGATTATGACAGATTAGGTAATCACACCGCCCCCGTAACCCTTTACTGTCATCAACATTAAATTCAACGCCTGAAAATAAGCTAATGGCATCATGGTGTAATAATTTGAACTCTGTGAGTAGGGGCGCAATGAGTAACTCTGATAATTTGAACTCTGTGAGTAGGGGCGCAATGAGTAACTCTGACCGCGCTTTTTCCGTATTCATGTTTAAGGCTAAAGGTAAATAACGTTTCAGCGTGTCGGCTAAATGTGCAGGCAAGGGGTATTCAGGTAAAGTGGTGAATAGCGGACGGTCTTCTATTAAATGAAGGCCAAAAAGTTGTTTTAATTGGGGAATCGTAAAATCACTGTAGGCCATGAATGGTTACTCCAAATGTTTAGACCTGCAAGGTTTTGAAAACCTTGTAGGTCTAAAAACTTACTCATTATTCATTAATTTACAACGCCCTAACCAACGTATAGACCGCCACCCATAGCCCTAATTGAATGACCACCGCGCTGGCCCAGGCAAAATAAGCGGCTAACCGTTCATTACGATAAGCCATGCCACCTAGAACAGTGTTCAGGGCTAACATGCCCGCGCCGACGAGGGGAAAGAGGAATAAGAGGGCTTTGTCGGCGGTGCGATAAACTTGGCCGACTAAATTAAATTGTAACGGGACAAGTTGGGGCAGGTTGGGAAACATAAAGGCCAGATAACCAAATAACATGAGGCAAATTAACAATCCCACGCTGAGAAACCCCCACGTTAATTTATCGGCTAAAATGGGAATGTTAAAAGGCCAGTTACGGTGGAGTTCCGTTTTCCATTGTTGGGTGGGCTGTAGCTCTTGGCGGATTTTCCAGGCTTGCAGAAAGGCTTCGGTTTCTAACGGCGAGACGTAATACGATTGGTGTGGCGTAATAATAAGCAAGCTATTGGCGAGGGGTGTCGTGGTAAAAAATTGCGTTGGCCCATAGCCTAACACTTGGCCTGAGCCAAACCGTAGCCCCAGGAGATTAAAACCTCTGAACTCCAATGGGGCGGGTAAATTTTTAGCCGAAATAATTTGTTCAATTTCGTTAAAGGGAATGGGCTGTTGGGCAAAGCCCCATTGAATCATAATGCCATTGCGACTCACCTGGTAGCGTAATTTGAAACTTAATATCGCCCAGCCCACCGCCACCACCATCACCGCGAGATTGATAAGAATAGCCAAAAATAGCATGAAAATTGTGGCTAAATTCTCTTGCTGAGGCAGACGATTGAGCAAAAAGGCGATAATGAGACTACATATTAAGATGACAGCTAGCGCGCTGTAACCATTGCGGGTTGGGTGAGGATAAAAAGTCATAATGAGTTATGAGTTATGAGTTATTGATAGGCCAGCCTTTATAAGGTTCAAAACCTTATAAAGGCTTAAGCCCTCATAACTCATAATTTCCATTGTTTTAAAGTGTTAAATTGGTCAGAGGCGGTCATGTCTAAATTAAGGGGCGTAATGGAAATGAGGTTATTTTCCACTGCCCAAATATCGGTGCCAGGGTCGGCAATGCCTTTGGGAGGCAAACCACCAATCCAATAATAAGGGCGGCCGCGCGGGTCTTGGCGGCGAACCAACTCATCGCGATAGACGCGGCGACCTAAACGGGTAAATTCAATGCCCTTAATCTCCGCCCAGGGAACGTTAGGAAAATTAACATTAAGAAAAGTGTGTGGTGGTAGCCCATGTATCATAACCTGTTGCGCCAGCCGCGCACAAAATGCCGCAATCGGCGCATAGTCAATTTCTTGCTCTAGTCGCTTGGCATCCAATTCCTCCGTCACGGCAGACCCCATTTCATGGTCGCTCACCTTACGGGAAAAAGCAATCGCAGGCAAGCCCTCAATCACACCCTCCACTGCCGCTGCCACTGTACCAGAGTAAAATACATCAAAACCCAAATTTGAACCATGATTGATACCCGAAACCACCATCTCAGGCCGCCGTTCTGTTAAGCCTAATAACGCCAACGCCACACAATCAGGCGGCGGGGCAGTGGAGACAAAACCCTCTGTGCCGTCAGCTAACTTAATACGGTCAGCCCGTAATGGTTTGTGCAGGGTTTTGGGATGTCCCGAAGCCGACCAATTTTTATCAGGCGCAATAAGCAAAGTTTCGGCTATGGTATCTAAGGCGTGTTTCAACGGCATCAGCGCGGGGGCTTTAATACCATCATCATTAGTAACTAGAATTAACATTTTGAGTGAAGTCCCCACATGAGCCATTATAAGGTTCTAAACCTTATAATGGCTAACTAATTATGACTTTCCTGAAGCTAAACAACTGGACTTAAGGTCACATGGTAAAGGTAAAACGTAACTTTCCTTATCTTCTTCCTTTGGCTCTTCCTTTTTATGGCTGATATAAATGGGTACAGGCTGACTTTTAGTTTCATTGCCTGCTGAGTCATAAGCAACCACTTGCAGGACATGAGTTTCCGTGTAGCCCCCATCAGCCGTACTCATCAAGGCCATGCCACCTGAGAATACCTTTTGATAACCGACCATAACATCTGTTGTTTTACCCGCCGCATCAGTCACCGCCTGGGTTATGGGTAAAACTTCACTGAGCGTAATGGCGATTTGGCGTACCGTGCCATCAGCTTGCAGGTAATTTTGTGGAATAACTACAGGGGCTTCAGGGCGCACGGGTTGGTCAACCATCTTAATATTCCAACGAAAAGTATAAGGTACAACAGTCGTATCACCCACTTTTGCCCCATCAATCCGATATTCCACCCGATTCATGGAGAAATTATCCACTGCGTCCACTTGCAAGTTAATCCATTCGTCATCTTCCAGCGTATATTGTTTGTAAGGTTCAGGGTTGATGATGTTCACCGTCGGCACTGTATTATCCACTGTTACTTGCACCACCCGCCGTTCTACTGATTGGTCATTTCGTAATACCGTTAATTGCAGGGTATACAAACCTTCACGCATGTTGGTCGTATCCCACACCTCTAACGGCATGGCTTGCCCTTGATTATTATGGTCAGTGCCTAATTGTTGCCATTCCGTCGGGTTTAAGCCTCGCCCATATTCCAAGCGATAAAGCTGCATGTTTTCGGCTTGCACATTACCCGTAATAACAACTTGTCCCTTCACATATTGATAGGGTCGCGGGTTCAGAATGGCAATCGGCCCTAAATCCACAATGCCCGCCGAGTCGTCATATTCCGTTGGTGGTTGGGGAATTTCATTTTCTCGCACCCAATCCGCCGCCACTGCGGGATAAACCTCATAAATACGCGTTTCCACCTTTTCGGGTGGTGTATTGGCGGTGGCTAATTTGCCGTTTTCCTTATTAATCCGAAATGGTTGATGAATGTTATCTTGCGTTTTAGGCTCTGTTCCCGTTAAGAAAAGTTCCGTTATCGTTTGGTCGCTATATTCCGTTGGCAATAACCCTGACAACGCATCAACCGTAATACGAGTTAAGCCGCTTGGCTCAGTCCAATCTTCAACGGGTTTATCCTTAAGATAATACAACATGACATCATGCCAAATTGGAGCCGCGCCCGTTAAACCCGTCACATCCTTCATGGGGGTGTTGTCATTATTGCCCACCCACACCGCCACCGCCAATTGCGGGGTAAAACCCACCGTCCAATTATCACGGAAATTATTAGTTGTTCCCGTCTTTGCAGCAATGGGACGGTCTTCAAAATCTCGTTTCAAATCGCTATCCAAACCAAAGGCGATGGCGCGAGCATTATTATCTGACAAAATATTGGTCATCATGTAAGCCAATGCGGGGTCAACCACTTGTTCAGTGGTGGGTTCGCGATATTCATAAATCACCCCTCCGTTATTATCCTCCACCCGCAGAATGGACACGGGGTCAAGGGCGCGGAACCCAGGGCGACGGTTAATATCAGAGACAGGTTTGCCTGCCATCGTGCCTAAATTGGCTAAGACACTGTAAGCATACGCCATATCAATCGGCTTCACCTCGCCCCCCCCCAACGTTAAGGCCAAACCGAAGTAATCTTCCGTTAGGGTCGTAATACCCATGCGATGTGCGGTGGCAATGGTATTTTTCACCCCCGCTTTTTCCATCACCCACACGGCGGGAATGTTATAGCTACGGGCGAGCGCATTACGCAAGCGCACGGGGCCATGATATTTACGGTCGTAATTTTCTGGTACATACGGTGGATTGGGATAATCATTAAACGATTGGCGCACATCCATGACCATCGTGGCGGGGTTATAAACGCCTTGCGAATAAAGCGTTAGATAACCAAATGGCTTAAACGATGAGCCTGGCTGACGGCCTGGGTCAGTGGTACAAACATTCACATTGCCATCATTTTTCTCATCCCAATAATCAATGCTGCCGACTAGGGCTAAAATCTCGCCCGTGCGCGGCCGAATTGCCACGACACAAGCATTGGAGGCATCATGTTCCTCTTCCGTCAATTTCTTAATTTGATTACGGGCAATTTCTTGCGCTTTATTGTGCAAATCCAAATCAATCGTCGTATAGACCCGCAAGCCGCCGCGATAAATCAACTCTGGCGGATACATGCCTTCCAATTCCTTACGCACATGCAACGCAAAATGCGGCGCAATAATACTAAAGCGGTCTTGATGTTCTTCCCGATATTTCAAGAGTTCGTTATAAACCGTATCCGCTTCCGCTTGCGTTATCACGCCTTCCTCTTGCATCCGATTCAGGGTGATTTTTTGGCGAAATTTGGCTTTCTCACCACTGTTAATTGGGTTCAGATAAGGAAATTGGGGAATGGGAGCTAACATGGCACATTCGGCCTTCGTCAGCGCGCTGACAGGTTTATCAAAATAAACCCGCGCCGCCGCGTCAATGCCATACGCTAAATTACCATAGAAATTAGTGTTAAAATACCACTCCAAAATTTGGTCTTTTTGAAAACGGCGCGTAATTTCACTCGCCAAAATCAATTCTTTGATTTTTCGGGTATAAGAAAGTTGTGTCCGTTCATCTTTATCAATCAAAATATTCTTAATCAACTGTTGGGTAATCGAGCTACCCCCTTGCACCGAACCGCCCTGTAAATTTTGCACAAAAGCGCGGCCAATCCCTTCAACGTCAAAACCCGCGTTCTGATAAAAGGTTTTATCCTCCAATATAATGGTGGCTTCGCGGCAAAATTCGGGGATTTCATTCAGGCGCACATAGTTACGGTCACCGAACAACGGGTCAAACATTTCATATAAGACCACTTTACCCGTACGGTCAAGGATTTTTGTGGTCTCAAAATTTTGTTGTTTGGTTTGAATGGTAGTCGGGTCGGGCAGCTGCTTGGCAAAACTGTCATAAACGGCATACGCCGAACCCACCGCGCCCAGCGTAACAAGAGCAAAAGCCACTACTAAAGCCGCTACCACCATAATGGCAAGGTTCATGACATAAAGATAAATTTGCGGGCGTTGTTCAAACAGTCGCCGCCGCCGCCGACGGGTTATCATCACTTTACGGTTAATTTGCATTATATCTAAGGAGTGCAAACCTTTAGGTTTGCTCATTTGTAGTACAGCAAACCTGAAGGTTTGCACTCCGTAAGCTAAAGTTCTTGTATATTATTTAACGCCCCAATGAGTCAGACAAGAATGTCTGACCTACGGTAGAACAGACATTCTTGTCTGTTCATGGCAGCACAGTATCTAACTAATTCCCTTAAGCTATTCATGCTTTAGGTTAAAAACATGGTTATGGTATCAGAAATGCAGGCGTTGGGCAAATGATTTGCTAAGGTGCTAAGTTTATTGGTATATGCGCGCCTCAGGCCAATTTTGACTCCTATTTAACCTCATGCTACATTGAATTTATTATTTAGACCTGCAAGGTTTCCAAAACCTTGTAGGTCTCCTCACAGGAGAGATGCCATGTTAGATGCGATTATTACGGCGGGGGGAACAATGTCCCCCAGTGACCCTTTATTTGCCTTAACGGGGGTGGAGAAAAAAGCCTTGGTACCATTACTAGGGAAACCCATGATTGCTTGGGTGCTTGAGGCGTTAGTCGGCTCAGGCTTAGTGGAAAATATCTTAATTGTCGGCCTTAAAGAGGGCGATATTGATACGGGCGGGCGACCCATTCATTTTATTATGCCCAATAAAGATGAAGATGCCGTTACCAACGCGCTCATTGCCCGTAATGAATTGCGGCGGATTAATCCCACAGTGCAAAAGTTTTTACTCTGCCCTTCCGATATTCCTTTAATTACGCCCGCGTCCATCCAAAGTTTTGTGGCTGAATGTGGCTCCATGTCCGCCGATGCTTATTATGCGGTGGTGGACGAGGCGACCATGGAGGCTGCATTTCCCAACTCGAAACGCACCTACATTCCTTTTAAGGATGGGCGATACACCAGCGGTGACATATTTTTGCTTAATGCTCACCTTGAACCCGATATGAAACTCATGCGGGCAATTGTTGGCTCACGTAAAAATTATTTCCAACAAATTCGCATGTTTAGTATCCCTTTCATTGTGCGCTTTTTACTGCGGCGCATGCCCATTTTTGAAGCGGGGGCTGAGGCCGCGCGGCGGGCGGGTTTGGGGCAAGGGCGCATCGTGGTCACTCGCCATGCCGAGATTGCCATGGATTTGGATAAGCCACATCATTACCATCTCATTAAGGCCATGCTAGAGGCGCGCTAGTAGAGACAAGGCATGCCTTGTCTCTACTAGCGATTGACAAAATCCCCGTAGCCTTGTATGATTTTTGCCATGTTTCTTATCTAAAGCATTTGCTGCTGGAGTCCAAATCTTTAGATTTGACTGTCAAATCTAAAGATTTGGACTCCAGCAAGTCAAAAACCTAATTTTATACTGCCTATCAAATGAAAATTACACTTTTGGCATAGGAGTCCGCAATCATTTGCGGACAGCCCGCAAAGAATTGCGGACTCCTGATTGTTACTATGAACGTGTAACTCTCAAATAAAATGCAGTATAGCATATTTTCTGGAGTTAATCTTGAGTCACAATTTTTATGTTCCTAAAAAAGCGATGGCAATTGTTGCCCACCCTGACGACATTGAATTTTCTTGTGCTGGTACGATTGCCCGTTGGGTCAAAGCAGGGGCGGAAGTAGCTTACGTTTTATGTACGAGTGGCGACGTGGGTATTGCCACGCCAGGCATGACCAAAACCCGCGCCACTGAAATTCGCGAGGCCGAGCAATTGGCTGCGGCCAAAGTGGTGGGCGTGAATGAAGTGATTTTTCTGCGTGAACCTGACGGCATGGTAGAAAATACCATGAGTCTTCGCAAACGATTGGTACGGGAGATTCGCCGTTTTCGCCCCGAAGTGGTCATCACCACTGACCCAACGGCCTTATGGGTGGGGGATAATTACATCAATCACCCTGACCATCGGGCGGTGGCGTGGGCAGCGGTAGATGCGGTTTTCCCTGCGGCAGGGCAGCCTAATTTGTTTGAGGAGTTGGCTGATGAGGGGTTGACCGCGCATAAAGTGCGTAAGGTCTATGCGCTCAATTGGTCAACGGCGGACTTTTTTGTGGATATTACCGAGACGATGGACATGAAGGTTGAGGCGTTACGCCAACATGTTAGCCAAATGAGTGGCTTTGATTTTGAATCGATGTTACGGGAACGCGCGGCGGAATTAGGCAAGGGTAAAGAGATGGATTACGCGGAGGGTTATCGTGTAGTGACGTTGGTCAGTGATGAAGATTTTGCGAAATTGAACGGCGCGGATAAGTAGCAAATTCATACCTGTATAATGAATTGTGAAATAAAGAAGGCCACTACCTTTTAAGATAGTGGCCTTCTTTATTTTAGTCATCGGATGAGTGCCAGTCATCCGATGACTAGGACGAACTCTATTTCTTGCGGTGATATTTCGCAATGTCAAAGGCGACTGCGCCGACAATAATCACCCCTTTGATGATTTGTTGCCAGTAAGGGTTGACCCCGATAAAGGTCAGACCGTAGTTGATAACCCCGAAAATGACCACCCCCGCCAAAATTCCTGGCACGGTGCCGATACCGCCAGAGGTGGAAACACCGCCGACCACACAGGCCGCAATCGCATCAAGCTCGTAGGAGTTACCGTAATTATTCGTTGCGCCACCCGTGCGAGCCGCTTCTAATACCCCTGCCAAGCCATACAACGCCCCTGCGAAGGCGTAAATGCCAATCAGATTCAGGCCGACATTGATACCCGACACTTTGGCCGCTTCACGGTTGCCACCAATGGCGTACATGTTCTTGCCAAAGGTGGTTTGGTTAAATAAGACCCACGTGATGACCGAAACTATCACCGCAATAATCACAATATAGGGTAACGAGAATGGCCCATTAGGGCCGATAAACCCTGTCCCGATATTGGTAAAATCAGGCCGCAAACCCCCAATGGGTTGGGAGCTATTGGGTGGTAAGTCAAAATAAATGGAGTTCATGCCGTAAACAATGACCGTCATGCCCAGTGTCGTAATAAAGGGCGGCACGTTGAGGCGAGCGATAATTCCCCCATTCACTATGCCTAATATTAAGCTAATAATAAGGGGTATCAGAATGGGGATAATTAAGGGTAATTGAGGTAAATCAGGAAAGAAACGGCGGCTGTATTCAGGTGTTTGTAACATGGAGGCGGATAGCACCGCCGCGAGGCCGACAATGCGCCCCGCCGATAAATCCACGCCACCCGTAATGAGAATTGCCCCTGCGCCTAACGCAATAATCACCCGTGTCGAAATATTAATGAGGATATTGCGGAAGTTGTTAGGGGATAGAAAGTTAATATCTTGCGCGGCAATGCCGATAATCAGGAACACCAACACCACATAAATGGCATTTTCGGCCATCCATTTGCGGGCGGTGACGCTAAAAGGAGGTTGGGTTGGGGTCGCTTGCGTATTTTGCATATATCGTTATCTCCATTGATAGAAAATCAAACAAATTGAGTTGCCAGGCGCATTATTTTTTCCTGGTCGGCATCCTGACGGTTCAAAATTCCCGCCGCTTGTCCCATGCTCATCACTAAAATGCGGTCAGAAACGCCTAATAATTCAGGCATTTCGGAAGAAATCACAATGACCGCTTTGCCCATATTAGCTAGTTCAAAGATGAGCGAATAAATTTCAAATTTAGCCCCCACATCAATGCCGCGCGTGGGTTCATCTAATATTAACACATCTGGCTCGGTTAAAAGCCAGCGCGCTAACAACACTTTTTGTTGATTACCGCCTGATAAATTAGCAATCAAGGTCTTAACGGTAGGTGTTTTGACCCGTAATCGGGCGATATTTTCGTCCACATCTTTACGGCACAGGGCGTAGTTGATGAAGCCAAATCTGTTGGAATATTTCTTTAGATTGGCAATAATCGTGTTGTCATGCACCGACATGGTGGGGATAATGCCTGAGACGCGGCGTTCTTCGGTCAAGAGGGCGATTTTGTGCCGCTTGGCATCAACGGGCGAGTGAATAGTAACGGGCTGGTCATTAATGGTGATGGTGCCAGAGGCCACCGAACGCAAGCCAAAAATCGCTTCCACTAATTCCGTGCGTTGCGCGCCCACTAAGCCACCAATGCCTAACACTTCGCCCCGCCGTAACTCAAACGAAACATTTTTGAAGGATTTAGGAAAGGTGGAGGTGAGCTTATCCACTTTCATGAGCGTTTGGGCGGGGACATTATTTTTGGGCGGGAAACGGTGGGTTAAATCACGCCCAACCATGCGGTTGATGATTAAATCAATGGTCAACTCTTTCGCCAACCATGTCCCGACATGCTTGCCGTCGCGCATAATGGTCACATCATCTGAAATTTGCAGAATCTCTTCCATCTTATGGGAGATGTAGATAATGGACACGCCTTTGGCGCGCAGACCGTTAATAATTCTAAATAAATGCGCCACTTCCGTTTCGGTCAGCGAGGAGGTTGGCTCATCCATGATGATGATTTTGGAGTTGTAGGAAACGGCTTTGGCGATTTCCATGGATTGAATGTGCGACACGGACAATTCCCCGACGCGAGTTTTGGGGTTAATCTCCATCTGCAAATCATCCATTAACTTCTTGGTGTCAGCAAACATTTTAGCGTGGTCTACCAAGCTGATTGGCCCAAACTTGCGTTGTGGATAGCGACCTAGCCACATATTTTCCATCACATTACGGTGGGGAATGGGGTGCAATTCTTGGTGAATCATGGAAATGCCCGCGTCTAAGGCTTGGCGCGGGTTATCGAACTGAATGGCCTGACCATTTAGGTAGATTTCACCTGTATCGGGAGTGTATAGGCCAAATAAACATTTCATCAGGGTGGATTTGCCTGCGCCGTTTTCACCCATCAGGGCATGAACGGTACCAGGGCGTACCCGCAAAGTTACGTCATCTAACGCTTTGACCCCTGGGAACGACTTGCTGATATGGAGCATTTCTAACATATACTCTTTGTTATTTTGGGTCATAGATTTGATTGAGCCTTTATAAGGTTTTGATAGGAGTTACGTAAACACCTCACCCCAGCCCTCTCCTACGTAGGAGAGGGAGCAAAATCTCCCCCCGATGTCGGGGGGATTAAGGGGGGTAGGCTTGGCATTTGCGTAAATCCTAAAAGAGATTAAAAAAGGGGAAGGGAGTTTCCTCCCTCCCCCTTGATAGTTAGCCTTTATTCAGCATCCTTGATATTATCAAGTGTAACCATTTTGTAAGGCACCCAGACATACTGTCCACCCACAATATCGTAGCCAGTATTATCTTTGCTAGGGGCTTGGCCTTGAGCCAAAGCATAAGCCACCATTAAGGTGGCCTTACCTTGATTCTTGGCATCGTTCAAAACTGTGCCGAGCAGAGTTTTGGCTTTGAGGGCTTCTAAGGCGGGGGCAGTCGCATCAACGCTCACGACAGGCATGTATTTGTCGCCGGTGAAATAGCCCGCCGCTTTGAGGGCTTCAATCGCGCCTAAAGCCATGTCGTCGTTGTTGGCTAACACGGCTTCAATTTTATCACCTTGTGAGCCGAGGAAGGCGGCCATTTTTTCTTGGCCTTTCACGCGGTCCCACATGGCGGTATCTTCAGCTAATTTTTCCACTTGAATCCCCGCATCGGTGACGGCTTTAATTGAAAACTCGGTGCGTAATTCAGCATCTTGGTGGCCAGGTTCACCTTTGAGCATGATATATTGGATTTTACCATCTTTATTTTTATCCGCTTCGGGGTGGGCTTTCCAATAGTTTACTAAAATCGTCCCTTGCATCGTGCCTGATTCTTCGGCTTTCGCGCCGACATAGTACACTTTGTCCCATTTCTTCATGTCTTCAGGTTGGGGTTCGCGATTGAAGAAGACCATCGGAATGTTGGCAGCTTTCGCTTTATCAATCATTACACTGGCCGCGGTGCGGTCAACGGAGTTGATGGCTAAAACTGACATTTTCTTAGAAATAAACAGGTCAACTTGCTCATTCTGGGTGGGTTGAGCATTTTGGCTATCCACAATATCTACCTTAATTTTGCCTTCGGCAGCGGCAGAAATGTTATTGCGAACAGCGGTCATGAAGGTGTCGTCAAATTTATAAATGGCAACCCCAGCGGTCAAATCACCTGCGGCAGGTTTCGCTTCGCCTTCGGCGGGCTTTTCAGGGGCGGGAGTGGCCGCAGCACCACACCCCGCGACTAAACTAACTAAAGCAACAAACATAACAGCGTAAATAAACTTCTTCATTCTTTTTTCTCCTGTGATTAATAAAACGTTGGTGTAAATCAGGGTGGGTACAACCTTGATTTATTAGGAATAATAAAGCATATCAAGCAAAGAACTCAGAACGATAGATTACACCCACCTGTAGGGTCAGCCTTTATAACGTTTCAAACGTTATAAAGGCTTAAATCTTCAAGTGAAATTATACGGATAAGTAGGGTTTAATAATGAGGGGGCAAAGTTGGCTTTACATACCTGAGGCCAGCCTAGTCACGCTCATTGTAACCATGCTTAAGTATATATGCCGCCAAAATTAGGTCAGAGAGGGGCGTAAAACTGCTAGGAGTTACACTGAAAACCTATAATTGGGAGAGCAATGTCATAATGTTCTGCTTAATTGGCTTAAGATGCGTACCCAAACAAGCCCATTCATTGTATACCTTTTCTGCCAATAGTCAAGCCATTTGTATCTAGGGCATGGGTTATATTTAACAATGTTTTGGGGGGGAAATAGGCATGATGTTTTGCGTTCATGGCAGTGGTGTAGTAACATTAACAGTAAATTAACTCAGGAGAACAAAGCGAATTGATAATCCCCTATTGAGAAACCATGAATGACTCCTTTTTGCAGGGGAGTCATTCATTAGAAAGGTAAAGGAATATGAATAACTCATTACAACAAGATAAATCACAAAACAAGAAAGTAAGAATAATTGGCTATGATGTTGCTAGGTCTATCGCTGTAATTGGCATGGTGATGGTCAACTATAAAGTTGTCATGGGGGCAAGTGAAAAGGGACCCAATTGGTTGATTTGGTTAGGGGAATTATTGGACGGACGGTCAGCGGCTACTTTTGTCATCTTAGCAGGTATTGGTATAGCCATGTTTTCGCATCAAAGACGCATAGGTCAAGATAAAGAGCGAATTCGTCAATATCAGCAGACGTTCTTCAAGCGAGCAGTATTTTTGTTTGTGGTTGGTCTACTTTATATGCCACTGTGGCCCGCAGATATATTGCATTTTTACGGTGTCTACATAGCGATTGCGGCACTATTCTTGACTGTGTCAGACCGTCAATTATGGTTAGGCGCAATAGGATTGAGCCTCGCTTATGTTATTTTGATTTTTACTTTTGATTACGAAAAGAATTGGGATTTTTCAACACTCACTTATAGCGATTTTTGGACGTTCTCAGGCATGTTTCGACATACCTTTTTCAATGGATTTCATCCCGTGATACCCTGGCTGGCATTTATCTTTATTGGCATGTGGTTGGGGCGTCAAGAAGTGGAAAGTATTCAAGTTCGCAAACGAATTTTCTGGATAGGCGTTTCAATGGCTGCTACGGCAGAAATACTTTCCTTCACTTTAACCAAAATGGTTCCTAGTGAACTTAGCTTCGCTTTTAGTACAACGCCAATGCCTCCTATGCCTCTTTATATCTTAGCAGGTGCAGGCACAGCAATGATAATCATCATACTATGTCTGGAACTTACATTTCGATACCCCAATGCTCAGATATTTCCCCCTCTCGTAGCCACAGGTCAGTTAGGATTGACCTTGTATGTCGCCCATGTAGTGATTGGAATGGGCTTTCTTGAAATGATTGGACGACTTGAGAATCAGACATTACCTTTTGCTATCATAAGTGCCGCCATTTTTTCTGTTCTAGCCATCATATTCTCATATTATTGGAAAAAACGATTCCAGCGTGGCCCGTTAGAATGGGTAATGCGAAAAGTGACGGAATGAGCCTGAAAATGACAAAAACCGCCCAACAAAGCGGGCAAGGCACACTTTGTTAATTGGCAACAAAATATACTGCGCGAGGGCATAACTTAAACTTTTGTGTCTTAGCGACTTCGTGTCTTGGCGTTGAAATTTTAACGCCAAGACACGAAGTCGCTAAGGGTAAAAATATGCAATTTATGACCTCGTGCAGTATAGTCAAAGCAAATACAATTTGGTAGCAAATACTTGTGTTTGTATGCTTTTACTGTATAATTAAGGTCATGAAACTTAGCGCATACGCCAAAAAAATAGGCATTAGTTACGATACGGCCTTACGGTGGTTTAAGGCAGGTAAAATAGCAGGTTATCAAGCTGATACGGGGACGATTATTGTTACTCAAGATGACCCTAAAGAATTGGCACAAAAAATAGCCATTTATGCTCGCGTGTCATCAGCTGAAAATCGCCCTAACTTGGATAGCCAAGCCGATAGACTTATCAGTTATTGTGCGGCTAGAGGGTGGCAAGTTCACACGGTGGTTAAAGAAATTGGCTCAGGGGTGAATGATAGCCGTCCCAAATTGTTAAAACTACTGAGTGACCCCACGATAACGATTATTGTGGTTGAACATCAAGACCGTTTAACTCGCTTTGGTTTTAAGTACATGGAAACCTTATTAGCCTTGCAAGGTCGCCGCGTGGAGATAGTGAGTTTAGCCGATAATGGACATGAAGATTTGTTAGGGGATTTAACCTCCATTATTTATTCATTTTGTGCCAGGTTATACGGACAACGCCGCGCCAAGCGCAAAACAGAAAAGATAATCCTTGAATTAGAAAGCACCCATGAAGAAAGCCCTGCCGAACCTGAAACTGAATGAGGCCAATGCGGTCAAGTTAGAGCAATTAGACCAACTCGCAACGGGTTACATGGCGTTGGTTCAACGCTATGTTGACCATATCTTTGGTATGGAGCTAAAAGAGGCGCGGAAGTTTGACGATATTCCTGCAATAGAAACCGCCCTGTCCGCCCGTTGGCAACGGTGCGCCTGGCAACAGGCTGTTGGCATGATGCGTTCATTTTACAGCAATGAACGAACCAACAAGCCTGTTTTGTCTAACCTGACCTTACAAGGAAACGCGAATGTTATCTTGCTTGAGCCGTCTAACACGGAGACGTTTGATTATTGGTTACGAATTAGTACCTTAGAGAAAGGCAACCCTCTTCGTATTCCCATTACGCTTTATCCCAAAGCCCGTCACACTTTAAGCGAAGGTAAGTTATGTTCAGGTGTAACCCTTAACAAACAGGACGGGGTCTGGTACGCCACGTTGGTCGTTGATTTGCCCCAAACGAAACCGCAACCTGACGGAACATTAGTCGGCATGGATTTAGGCATTGTTAATGTGATAACCACCTCACAAGGCCAACAATTTGGGCAATTTTCAGAAATACTTAAACGGCGGGTAGAAAAATCAACCCAAAAGAAACGGCGTAAGATGAAGTTAAATGCTTGTCTTAAGAAAAAAGGTCGGCCACCTGTTTCGTTGGTGGATAAAAAATTCTCTCGTTTTATTAAGAATGAGCTAGGCCGCACCTTTAACCAATTCATTAAGATATTGCCACCAAGCGTAACGGTGGTGTTAGAAAATCTCAGCGTTAAGACCATGCGCTTTAAGTCCCGCTTAATGAACCGTATCTTATCGGCCTCGCAATTGGGTTATGCCACCCAACGATTACGGGAAAAGTTAGATTCGGCTCATATTCGTTACAGTTCAGTGGTGGCGGCCTACTCTAGTCAAGAATGTTTTCACTGTGGTTTCGTGGACGCTGATAATCGTCCTAACCAAGCCACATTTCGTTGTACTTATTGTGGTCATCATGACCATGCGGATGCCAATGCCAGCAAAGTGTTGACCAAACGTTTTGGCGATACTGAATTGTCAGGCTTGGCCGATTACCGCGAAGTAAAAACCATTTTGTTACATCGTTTTTATGGACAAAATGCCGATGCCCGTAGTGTATCGGGTGGGCTAGAACCGCTTGTGAAACACAAGTCGAGAGATAACCGTAAGGTGACGGTCAATCAGCCCACTTTAACATCCTTTTGTAGCTTGCGTCATTTGCGTACAAAAGGGGTAACTATACAATAAAACATACTTGGAGAAATACAAATGAAAGCCATCGTTTTTACCGAATACGGTTCACCCGATGTATTACAATTTAAAGAGGTCGCTAATCCGACCCCTAAAGAGAATGAAGTTTTAATAAAAGTTCACGCCGTCGCCACCAACGCCGCTGACTGGCATCTCATGCGCGCCGACCCATTTCCTGTGCGATTTATGTTAGGGCTGTTCAAGCCAAAATATAACATTCTTGGCATAGATGTGGCGGGGCGGGTGGAAGCCGTTGGGAAAAAAGTCACCCAGTTTAAGGTGGGTGATGAGGTTTTTGGCGATTTGTCGCGGTGTGGCTTTGGCGGTTTTGCCGAGTATGCATGTGCAACGGAAGAATTTTTAGCCTTGAAACCCACCAACATGAGCTTTGAACAGGCCGCCGCCGTCCCCACAGCGGGAGTCACCGCCTTAGCAGGTTTGCGCGATAAAGGGCAGATTAAGGCGGGGCAAAAGGTGTTGATAAATGGCGCATCAGGTGGGGTTGGCACATTTGCGGTGCAGATTGCCAAATCTTTCGGGGCGCATGTGACGGGGGTCTGTAGCACACGTAATCTGGACATGGTACGTTCTATTGGGGCTGACGAGGTGATTGATTACACTAAGGAAAATTTTACCCAAAAAGGGCAAAAATATGACCTCATTCTGGCCGCCAATGGCTATCATTCCATTTGGGATTATAAACGAGTCTTAACGCCTACAGGCCGTTATGCCATGACGGGCGGGGCTAATGCCCAAATGTTCCAAGCCTTAACCCTCGGCCCATTGATTTCCATGATGGGCAGCCAGAAAATGGGTAACACTGCGTGGAGTCCCAACCAAAAGGATTTGCTAGTGATGAAGGAACTACTGGAAGCGGGTAAAGTGACCCCCGTTATAGACCGCCATTACCCTTTTAGCCAAACGGCGGACGCGATGCGCTATCTGGAGGCGGGGGCTAAGGGAAAAGTCGTCATTACGGTGGTGGCATAATAGACATTATACCGATTTAATGATTTTCGTAGGGGCAAGCACAAGGCATTGCCCCTACGAAAATCATTAAATCGGTATAAACTCTAATGTTTTAGCTGAATAAGGCCAGCCTTTATAAGGTTCAAAACCTTATAAAGGCTTAAACCATCCAACCCTCTCCTATACTCAGTATATCAAGATTTGTCACCCTCACCCCAGCCCTCTCCCAAAGGGCGAGGGAGTCTCTTGTCTCCCCTCTCCCTTTGGGAGAGGGGCCACCCCAGCCCTCTCCCAAAGGGCGAGGGAGTCTCTTGTCTCCCCTCTCCCTTTGGGAGAGGGGCGGGTTTGTGGCGCAAAGCTGAAGCGTTGCGACTCCAATTTGTCCCCTCACGCAGTATAGACATTTACCGAAAGGAATAACTAATGAACGAATTTATTAATTTAATGGAAAAAGTCGAGAGTTCAGGCACATTTTCTGTTGGCGGCACATTGCCGCCTATTCCGCCTGGCCTAAAAGTCAAAGGGTTGGGGCAGGTCGCGCTACCCGTGCTTGAGCCTCAAGCAAAAGCCCTGATTCAGCTGAGTCAACAATCTCCCTTTGGACGGGGAGAAGAAACGATAACCGATACAAATGTTCGAAATTCTTGGCAAATTTCGGCGGAAGATTTTGAGTTCACCAATCCCCAATGGGAAAAATCTCTGGCAGAATCTATCCAGCAGATGGGCGAGGATTTGGGGTTGTATGGCTGCAAAATTGAGTTTCAGCCATATAAACTGCTAGTCTATGAGACAGGCTCATTTTTTGCCGCCCACCGTGATACCGAAAAAATACCCAACATGTTCGCCACTTTGGTTATTAATCTCCCTGCTGAACATACAGGCGGCGAACTGATTATCAGCCATGCGGGTCAAAGTCAAAGCTATTCATTTGCCAATAGTGATCGCTTTCAGCCTAGTTTTGTCACCTTTTATGCGGATTGTTATCATGAAGTTAAACCGATTACTTCGGGCTATCGCGTCTGCTTGATATACAATCTCTCGATTGCCAATCGTGAGAAACAGCCTCTTTTAGCTCAACAAGCGGAGGTGATGGAGGATATTAGCCACTTTATCCAAAAATGGGTGGGCGAAAATAGGGAGAACCCCTTCTTAACCTATTTGCTTGAGCATAGCTATACCGAGCAAAACCTCACTCTGGCGAATCTTAAACTGGGTGATTTTGCCAAAGCCTCTGTTCTGTTAAACGCGGCGGAAAGGAATGATTGCCAAGCATTCTTATGTTTAGTCACCTATTACCAAACAAGTTATGGGGAAATGTCCTATTATGGTAAACGTTCTCGCGATGATAATTGGGACGAGAGTGATTTTGAAGAGTATGAAACGTTCTCGCGATGATAATTGGGACGAGAGTGATTTTGAAGAGTATGATGTTGAGAAAGAAGAAATCTACGCGCACGCCTTTATCACCTCTCAGGGGGACATGGTAAATGTCAAAAAATTACAGCTAGAAGAGAGTGACCTCATAGCAAAAACCCCATTACTTGAGGGGCCAGGGCGTGGCTTTTCCCTCTCGGGGCCAACAGGGAATGAGGGGGCAAGCAAGGAACTGTGGTATCATCGCGGTGCGGTGATTCTCTGGCCGAAGGCACAAGAATTTGATTTGGTGTTTAAAATGGATTTGGGATATGGTATCCATTTTTTCAAAAAATCGCTGCAAGAGCAGCCGGTATTGGCAGGTGAGTATCGGCAGAAAATAATTCGATTGGCGAACCATATTCTCGAAAGACAGTTTCCCTATCATCGTGAAGATATTTCAAAAGAGCTAATTCTCATTGGGGATATGGAGTTGCTCAAAAAATTCATGCTTAAGCTGATGAAACACTCCGATTTAAGTAAGATGAATCTGCCCGTTTTTAGGCAGATAGTGGAGCAGTTTGGGTGGCAACCGTTTGAGGAAGATATTTACACCTCTTTAACGCCGCAACGGGGCGCAATTCAGTGGTTGAAGACGTTACTCCTAACCCAAGAGCAGTTTTCCTCCGAAGGCCAAGCGGTCATGCAAAGATGGATTACGGCTCTCTGGAAATCATCATTAGAGTATCAGTTAACCCAAAAAGAGATAATGGGTTTATTGCAGATTATTTCTTTACTTAAAGTTGATACCTTAACCGATGAAATCATTGCCTTTTTATCCGAGCAGAAGCAGGAGGAATTTCTGACCACGATATATGGCCCCGCCGTCGTAAGTAGCCTCAAAGAGCTTGCAGGGCGTGATTATGACCAAGCCATTACGAATAGATTTGTTGAGGATGTATCTCAACGGATTCAAG
>JFJP01001922.1_pt1 | contig 19755 bp, 16 predicted proteins | sample 431651 | NCBI WGS metagenome assembly JFJP01 (sample SAMN02602958, study PRJNA72255) | Microbial mat metagenome, whole genome shotgun sequencing project. | biome: fresh water; feature: sink hole; material: water; isolation source: purple microbial (photo- and chemosynthetic) mats found in...
ACAGCTTACGCACTGATCCTGATGGACATGCAGATGCCGAATCTCAACGGCCCGGAGGCGGCACGGCAGATCCGCAAACTCCCCGGTTATCGGGAAACACCGATCCTGGCCATGACCGCCAACGCTTTTGCCGAGGATAAGGCACTCTGCTTTGAGGCCGGGATGAATGACTTTATTGTCAAACCCATCACTCCGGACAAGATCTTTGCAACCTTGCTGGCGTGGCTGGAGAAGGGGACTGTATAGCAATACCAAGCATCTCGTCGCCAGGCCAATAAACACGCGGGCCTTCACCCTGTTGCCGTGTACACCGCCATGGCATGCGCCCCGCAGGAAGTACCCTTGGGGTGCGCCCCGCAGGCAACGGGGCCTTGGGCTCAAGTACCCTTGGGGTGCGCCCCGCAGGAAGTACCCTTGCAGCGGCAGCGATTGTGCGGTCTTGGCTCAGCGATTTTTTTTCAGCGGCGGAACAAACTTGTAGTCAATGTCCCAGGGAAAGTAGACCCACTTGTCCTGTCTGAATTCCTTGACGCAGAGGTCGACGACATCGCGGCCCATGGGCTTGGCGTAGAGCGTGGCGAAGTAGGCCTTCGGCAGGAGCTTGCGGATCACGCGCGCGGTATTGCCGGTGTCGACGAGGTCGTCGATCAGCAGATAGCCTTCGCCATCGTGATCGACGCCCTTGAGCACCTTCACTTCGGAACGCATGATCTGTGCGCCTTCGCTGTCTGCAACCGATTCGTCGTAACTCGACGCGCAGATGGTGTCGAGCAGGCGGATTTCCAGCTCGCGCGCCACCAGCGCGGCCGGGATCATGCCGCCGCGGGCGATGGCGATGATGCCCTTGAACGGCCCCTTTTCCATCAGCGTGTGGCACAGCACGCGCGTGTCGCGATGCAGCTCGGGCCAGGAAATCACGATGTCGTCGCGATAGGGATTGGCGAACTGTATGTCGGAAGATGATGTGGATTCCATCGAAGGGCCTCGCGTAAGCATCAAAGGGGCGAATTATAGTGTGTTGCGGCCTTCCTGGTTCAGACTGTTCCAGGCGAGAAACCGATGTCGATTGAGTCGATGCCGCAAAAAAAGCGGCCCGGAGGCCGCAATACGGTTTAGTTAAGCCGTCATCCCCGCGAAGGCGGGGATCGAGAGCCAAGTCTGTAACTGGATTCCCGCCTTCGCGGGAATGACAAATTTTGAAGTCTATGCGTTAACTGAACGGTATTGGCCCGGAGGCCGCGTTTTTGTTGATTGCCAGCGAGTGGATCAGGCTTACTTCGGTACCGTGCCTTCAACACCCTCGACGTAGAAATTCATCTTCTTCAGTTCGCCGTCGGTATAGGTCTTGCCGGCCGCCAGAAACACTTTGCCGGTTTGATCCTTGATCGGGCCGGTGAAGGGGTGCAGCTTGGCGGCTTTGATCGCGTCGCGGCGGTCTTCGGCCAGCTTCTTGACGTCCGCCGGAACGGCCGGACCGAAGTTTTCAATATTGACGGCGTTGTCCTTGACTCCCCACCACAGGTCGCCGGTCTTCCAGGTGCCGGCCTGAACTTCAGCCGCAACCTTCTTGTAGATGACGCCCCAGTTGAGGATGGATGCGGCCAGGTGGGCCTTGCCACCGAACTTGCTCATGTCCGAATCCCAGCCGAAAGCCAGAACTCCTTTTTCCTGTGCGGCCTGGACAACGGCCGGGGAGTCGGTATTCTGCATCAGCACATCGCAACCCTGAGAGATCAGGGCGAGTGCGGCTTCGCGTTCCTTGCCCGGATCAAACCAGGTGTTTACCCAGATGGCACGGGAGGTGATGGCAGGATTCACACTGCGCGCACCCAGTGTGAAGGCGTTGATGTTACGGATGACTTCCGGGATCGGAATCGAAGCGACGATGCCCAGCTTGTTGCTCTTGCTCATCTTGCCGGCAACGACACCCAGCATGTAGGCACCTTCATAGGTTCGCACATCGTAAACGCCCAGGTTGGGGGCTGTCTTGTAGCCGGTGGCGTGCATGAAAACGGTGTTGGGGAAGGCCTTGGCAACCTTGACCATCTGGTTCATGTAGCCAAAGGAGGTGGCAAAGACCAACTTGTTGCCCTTTTGCGCCAGGTCACGGAATACGCGCTCGGCATCTGCTGTTTCAGGAACATTCTCGACGAACGTCGTTTTTACTGTTCCGCCGGACTGCTCTTCGAGCATCTTGCGGCCCTGGTCGTGAGCATAGGTCCAACCATGGTCACCCGTTGGGCCGATGTAGACGAAACCGGCTTTCAGCGGCTCGGCGGCGTGTGCCATGGTCAGGCCGGCAACAGCCAGGACCGCTACGGCAGCAAAGGTTTTGAGGCGTGACAACAACATGGTTGATTCTCCTTGGCAGGGTTGAGAGAGGAAAAGTGCACTTTATCAGTTTCAGGCGCGACTCGACAGATGAAAATGTCTGGCGAATTCATGGGCCTTCACGTCACGCCCGGTTAGCCGTCACCTTACCGCTTATGCTGAGCACCACGCCTGCATTCTCCTGCGCAAAAAAACGACCAGCATCAGCCGGCCGTTTTCATCCAGAGGATGGAAATTGGCTTACATGAACACTTCGGCGCGTTTGAGCAGTTCGTCGAGACCCGCTTCGTTCAGATTGCGCGGCTTTCCCGGATGGATGATCGCGACCGGGCAATTCTCGGCGGCTTCCACGAGCTGGGCGTAGGTGCCGGCGCTGGCATCGACGATGACCGCCTGCTTGTTGCCATCGTAGGCAAACATCTTGCTGTTGAGCTGGATACACTCGTTGCACGACGAGCAACGCGGCGTTTCGATGTAGGCCTCGTCCGGTGACCTTTCCGCTTCGCTTTCTGCCCCCGTTGCAGGTGCGGGTGTGGGGCTTGCCGTAACAGCGGCGCTGGCCGGTGCTGCATCGGTTTTGGCGGGCACGGCTTCAGCCTGGCTGGCGCTTTCTTGCCAGAGTTTCTTTTCACTGGCCAGCAGCCTTTCGGCGTGCGAATTATGGATGCCGCCGAGTTCCTGCAGGCTGTTCCACATGGTCCGGCAACGGCGTGCTTCGCGGATGAGTTTTTCGTCGACGATGACTTTCTGCAGCCTGTTTTCGCCGTCGACCATCATCAGGTAGGGCACCGTTTCAACCTGCCCGCGACCTTCGGCGGCAAGGGTTGTTGCCACCGGCGTCAGGCAGGCGCTCCAGTTTGTTCGCGGAACTCGCGCAAAATGCTTGCTGTAACGCGCATCGCAGGCAACGAAATCGATCAGGGTGAAGGGGACGGGATCGGTAACGGTCTGAATGCGTTCGTCCTGATATATGACCTCGTGCACCGGCCAGTCATTGCTGACCTGCGGGTTGGTCAGCAGAGTGAAGCGCGCAGCCCAGTCACGACCGGCCGACGGATTGAAGCTGAACGCCGGAAACAGGCGCGATTCGCAGGCTGCGGCGCCGACCAGATAGGGCGCGATACCGGCGGTATTGGGCGAGTCACCCGAGTAGATACTGAACAGGGCAGAGCCGGCGTAATCCAGCCCGCGCTGGATTGGCTGACGCATCCGGTAGAGACTGGATGCCGGAGCCTGCAATACGAAGATGCCCATGCCCATGGACATGCGCGCCAGTTGCTTGCTGCGCAGGGTGAAGGTCAGGTGGCCGTGTTCGATGAGCGATTTTTCGAGAATGTCGTCGGTCTGCACGACAATCTTGATCGGCAGATCGGCGGAGAGAATTTCTGTCAGCGTGCTTTGCTCCGGGCCTGACAGCGAGGTGGCGTTGATGCGCACAAGGTAGTCCGGGAAAATCGCCAGCTCCTCGGTGTCCAGCCCGTTTTCGCCAAAGGATTCAAACAGGGCGTCGTGCTTGGCTTCGCTGTATTCGCCCTTGATTTCGAGCTCGGCCATGGCAATTGCCCTGGCCAGTTCGATGGCTTTGGGGATACGCTCACGATAGGCCTTGAGCGCGTCGCTGCAGGTGTCAAAAGCAAAGGAATAGGGCGGCGAACCGGGCACCCCGGCCTTGCTGCCCGTGGTCGGGAAGAATTGCTGCGACTGCAGCGTCGAGATCAGATCCAGTACGCGCTGGCGGCGACGCTTGGGCAGGTTTTCCCGAGCCGACACTTTCTTGAGGATGCGCGACATGGCATCGAAGTTGAAGTTGTCCAGAGGGCCTGAACCGAAGGCGTGCCTGAGATTTTCAGCGGTCTTGCCGGCATCCGAATTGATGAAATCGGCCTGGATGATGTCGGAAAGTTTCAGGATCAGACGGTTGATGTCGGCGTTGAAGCGTCTGGCGCGCTGCATCTGGGTCATGCCCCAGGCATGCCCAAGCAAGCGGAAGGCGAGATTCCCCGTACAGTCGATGACTTCACCGTCGGTCTTGAGGTTGGCGCGCGCACGCGCGAGGCTGTCGGCCATCAGCTTGTCGGCCTTGATCAGCGGCGCTGCCGCCTGGTCCCACAATTCAGAAAACAAACCGCTGCGGCCTGTGCTGAGCAGGGTGCGAATGCCCTGTTCGAGACGCAGAACATTTTTCCTGATCCGCTCGCCGTCCGCACCCTGGGCAAGCTTGTCCAGAATGGCGTCAATCAGTCCGGAGAGGGATTCGACATAACGCTCATCGACCGGATCGTCGATCAGTACCAGCGGATAGTCATAACGCAGACGGGTCAGGTCGCGAAAACCGGAGAACAGGGCAGGGCGCAGTTTGAGCCCGTCGATCCCGTCGACTTGGGTGGGCTGTTTCTTCCCGGTCAGGTAGAAGGCAACATAGGCTTGCAGATCAGCTTCCATAAATTCTAGCCATCTCTATTGATTCCGTTTCCCAGCGAAGCGGAATGCTGTTTATAGGAACAGGCCCCGTTCGAGGCCGCCACTGCGTTCAATTCAAAATTTCGTGAATCAGACCGAGTACTTGTCGAGCTCGGCTTCAAAGCCTTTTCTTACGGTATCGCTGGTACGCAGTACCGTGCTTCTCCGCGTGTCCTCGTAACAGGGAATTTCTCGGTTCTGGTAAAGAATGCCGACCGGAACCACATCGGTACTGGAGGCAATTTCACGGGCGCGGTTCATGTCCAGCGGGTCGTGCCGCAACTGGTTCTTGTAAACCTTGCTCAGGCCGGGACTCAATTGCAGCGCATTCTCGTGGTGTAGCAACTGAACGCTGTCGGGTTCCTGCATATCCGCTTCATGCAGCTTCGGCAGCCATTCCGGGCAGCGCTGCAGGATGCGCACGAAAGAAAATCCCTTGTGGTGGTACGCCGCCTTGACGATCTCGAACAGGCTTTCGGGAATCCAGTCGACGGCCTGCGCGACAAATGACGCGTTGGCTACACCGAGGGTCACGGTCAGGGGGTTGAGCGCATCCAGATAACTGCCGCGCGGCGTGGTGTTGCTCCTGGTGCCGATCGGCGAGGTCGGCGAGGCCTGTTTCTTGGTCAGGCCGTATATCTGGTTGTCGTGCAGGAACACGGTCAGGTTCATGTTGTAGCGGATGGCGTGAATCCAGTGCGCCGCGCCGATGCTGCAACAGTCGCCGTCGCCGGTGTTGACGAATACGGTGAGGTCGGGCCGGGCCATCTTGACGCCTTCGGCGACGGGGAAAGCGCGTCCGTGGATGCCATGGAAACCGTAGGTCTTCATGTAGTGCGGGAAGCGGCTGGAACAGCCGATGCCCGAGACGAACACGGTCTTTTCCGGGCGCAGACCCTCGTCACGGCACAGCCGCTGAATGGCGGTGAGAATGGCGTTGTCGCCGCAGCCGTTGCACCAGCGTGGCACGCCGCTCTGATAGTCTTCGAGTTCGAGTTTCTCTTCATACAACTCGAGCAGGCATTCGGTAGCAGAAAATTTCATGGCTTTCTTTCCTTACTTTTTTAGCTTGGCCAGGAGGACGCGACAGATGGTGCTTGGCTTGATCGGCTGACCCTTGACCTCGCTCCAGCAGTCGACATCGACGAGATAACGCGAGCGCAACAGGATGGCCAGCGAAGAATAGCGCCGGTTCGATGCGTCGATTATTTCGTCCTCCGGGTCGTCGCTCCAGTTGGTTTCAATGGTCATGACCTGCTTGAAGCGCTGCATGATCTCCTTGATCCCCGGTTGCATGGGCTGCAGGAAGCGCAGGTGGATCGAGGAGACTTTCCTGCCATCGGCGCGCAACAGCTCAACGGCTTCCTCGATGGCGCCCTTGCTGCTGCCCCAGCCGACAACCAGGAGATCGCCTTCGGCGTCGCCGAATACGTCGGGTGGCATTAGCGTTTTCTGCAATGCGGCAATTTTCAGGCTGCGCGCGCGCAGACCTTCCTGGTTGATTTCCGGATCGTAGGCGACATGGCTTTGCCGGTCGTGGGCGAGGCCGGTCACCGTGTGCATGCCGCCCGGCTGGCCGGGAATGAAGCGGCGGGCAACGCCGGTCGTGGCATCCCAGTCGTAGGGCTTGGCTCCCTCGGGTATGGCGCTCTGGTCGATTGGTGGCGCCAGCCAGGCTTCATTGAACTGCGGTCGCGCGAAGGGTTGCTGCGAGGTGGCCAGTGCGGCGTCGGTCAGCACCACGACGACGGTGTTGAAGGATTCGGCGATCTTGCGCGCGGTGATGATCGAATAGAAGCAGTCCTCGATGGTCGCCGGCGCCATGACCACCTTGGGCGCGTCGCCGTGGCTGCCGAAGATGGCCGTCATCAGGTCGCCCTGTTCGGCCTTGGTCGGCTGGCCGGTACTCGGGCCGCCGCGCTGGACGTTGACCACGACCAGCGGGATTTCGGCCATCACGGCCAGGCCGATGGCTTCCTGCTTGAGCGAATAACCCGGCCCGGAGGTGATGGTCACCGTGCATTTGCTGGCATAGGAGGCGCCGATGGCGAAGGCGCAGGCGGCAATTTCGTCCTCGGCCTGATGCACCATGCCACCGACTTTCTCGAAAACATCGGAAAGGTAATGCGATGCCGAGGTGGCCGGGGTGATTGGGTACATCGCGCACAGTTCCATGCCCGACGCCATGACGCCGAGTGCCAGCGCGGTATTGCCGTTGGTGGCAATCTGCACCTGCTGAACCGGGGTGGCCGGAATGCTGTAGCTGAAGTCAAGATTGGCCGCGGCCCATTGGTGGCCGGCTTCGAGCAGGGTGACATTGGCAGCAATGATACTCTGTGCCTTCTTGCCGAAGGTCAGCGCAATCTGGTCGCGCGCCATCTGCAAATCGAAACTGTAGATGTAACAGAGCATGCCCAGGGCGAACATGTTCTTGCCCTGACGCGCATTGGCGACAAGCCGCAGGCATTCCTGTTCCATCGGGATCTCGTAGACCCGGTAGCCGGCGCTGACCAGGCGGTCATGCGTCTGCACGTAGGCCATCGAGACATTGATGTCGGTGTGTTTGCGCCACATGCTTTCGAGCAGGATGATGCAACCCGGCTTGAGTTCGCCGGCACGCACGCGACCGAGCAGAACCTGTTCGTTGAAAGCGACGACCAGATCGGTCTCGTCGCCGCCGTTGGTGATGTAGGTCGAGCCGATGCGGATACGGTTGCCGCTGGCTCCGGCGACGCTACGTGCCGGTGGTCGAATCTCGGCCGGGATGATCTCGGTGGTCCAGATGCCGTTGCCCATCCGGGCGGCAATCGAGCCGAGCGACTGGCCGCAGCGCTGGGCCCCTTCGCCGGAATCACTGATGATTTCGACGATGTGTTCCTTCAGCGGGGTGGCTGCTGTTTTTGCAGCGTTCTTATCAACAATTTTTTCAATACGCTTGCCTGCATTTTTCATGGGTTTCTGTGAGCTCATATCGGGTTGTTCCATAGTCGCTTTGTGCGGGTGAACGGATGACTCGGCCGGTCAGGCAATTTTTACCCGCGCATAATTGCGCTCGCCAAGATTGATGCCGAACAGCTTCTCACCGTCATGGTCATAGGGCAGCTTGCTGTCGCGAATACCGAGGTAGGCTTTCATGCTGGCGGCGGCCTTGCGCCCGGCACCCATGGCCTCGATCACCGTCGCCGCGCCGGTGACGATGTCGCCGCCGGCAAAGACGCCGGCGAGCGAAGTGGCCAGCGTTCCATCGGTGTCGATGTAGCCCCACTTGTTGAGCCGCATCCCGGAAGTCTGTCCCATGATCGGGTTGGCGTTGGTGCCGATGGCATAGACGATCAGGTCGACTTCAAAATCGAATTCGCTACCCGCAACCGGAATCGGGCGGCGACGGCCGGATTCATCGGGTTCGCCGAGTTCCATGCGCACGCAGCGCATGCCGCGCACATTACCCTCACCATCGTTAAGCACAGAAACAGGGTTGGTCAGCCAGTGGAATTCGATCCCTTCCTGTTCGGCGTGATGCAGTTCCTCGGCACGCGCCGGTGCTTCCTTGCGCGAGCGGCGGTAGATGCAATACACCTTTTCGGCACCCAGACGGATGGAGACGCGCATGGCATCCATCGCTGTGTTACCGGCCCCGACCACGGCGACGCGCTTGCCCATCGGCTGCGGCGTGTCAAAGTTGGGGAAGTCGCGGGCGCGCATCAGGTTGCAGCGGGTGAGCAGTTCGTTGGCCGAAAGCACACCGTTGAGTGAATCTCCCGGAATTCCGAGCATCGTCGGGTAACCGGCACCGACCCCAACGAAAACGGTGTCAAAGCCCATTTCGGAAACCATCTGCTCGATGGTGAACAAGCGGCCGACCAGCGTATTGCATTCGAATTTGACGCCGAGCTTGATCAGGTTGTTGATCTCCGCGTCGATGACGGCGTTGGGCAGACGGAAGTCGGGGATGCCGTATTTCAGAACGCCACCCGCCTGATGGAAGGCTTCGAACACGGTCACATCGCAGCCGGCCTTGGCCATGTCGGCCGCGCAAGCCATTCCGGCAGGGCCGGAGCCGACAATGCCGACCTTGAAGTTGTTCTTCTCGATATAAGGAATATTGACCCAGCCCTCGCGAATCGCCGTGTCGCCGACAAAGCGTTCAAGCCGGCCGATGGCCACGGCTTCCAGCGATTCGCCGACGGTGCACACGCCTTCGCACTGGTTTTCCTGCGGACAGACGCGGCCGCAGATGGCCGGCAGGAGACTGGTCTGCGTCAGGATGTCGTAGGCGCCGCGGATGTCCTTCTCACCGATCTTCTGGATGAAGCCGGGGATATTGATGTTCACCGGGCAACCCGCGACACAGGGCTGATCCGGGCACATCAGGCAGCGCTCGGATTCGCGCAGCGCGTCATCCGGGTGGTAGCCGCAGGCGACTTCCTCAAAGTTTTTGGAACGTATCGCCGGGTCCTGTTCGAGCATCGGAGTGCGATCCTGCGGGATTGTCCGGATTGTCTTTTTCTTCGCCATGTATACCTGCCGTTTAACGAGTACGTCGAGAATGCGTGCTTGCGCTTATTTGTGCGCAGTTGTTTTTTTGATTGCCGAAGCGGTTTTCTTGTCGATGGCCTTCTGCAAGCGGCAACCCTTTTCCCAGTGTTCGAGAGCCATTCGTTCTTCCTTGGTGTAGCGGCGCAAACGCGTCATGAGATCAAAGAAGTCAACTTTATGGCCGTCAAAATCGGGCCCGTCGACGCAGGCGAACTTGACCTGATCGCCAATCTTGACCCGGCAACCGCCGCACATTCCGGTCCCGTCGACCATCAGCGGATTCAAGCTGACCATGGTCTTGATCTTGTACGGACGCGTCGTATCGGCACAGCCCTTCATCATGATCATCGGGCCGATGGCCACCACTTCATCGATGTCAGGGTGCTTTTCAATGGCTTGCGTAATGCCGGCTGTGACCAGACCCTTGATGCCGACCGAGCCGTCGTCGGTACAGATGATGAATTCATCGCAACAGGCCCTGAACTTGTCTTCCCAGAAGACCAGGCCCTTGTTGCGGAAGCCGACGACACCGATGACGTAGGCGCCGCTTTCCTTGAAGGCGCGGGCCTGCGGGTAGACCGGAGCGACACCGAGGCCGCCGCCGACGCAGACTACTTTCTTGGCGTGGCTGATGGTGCTCGGGACACCCATCGGCCCCACCAGGGCATAAAGCGAGGTTCCGACCTTGCACGCCTCCTGCATCTGCCGCGTGGTCTTGCCGACGGCCTGAATGACCAGCGTGATCGTTCCCTTCTCACGGTCAAAATCGGCAATGGTCAGCGGAATCCGTTCGCCTTGTTCGTCCAGCATGACAATGACAAACTGACCCGGTTTTGCGGCTTTGGCCATCAGCGGGTGGAATATTTCAATCAGGTAGGTGACGTCGGAGAAATCTTCTCGCGTCACGATTTCAAAATTGGACATAGTGTTCGCTTTCATACCCAGGACAATCAATACTGCGGCCAAAACTCAGCGGAACTGCGGGGCAGTTCCGCTGCCTGTTAAAATCAAAGTTGATGCAGTGAAGTCAGTTCCCAACGTCTGTGCATTTCGTGATATTGCCGTAACCCTCCCATTCTTGCTCTGTTTTGGTGAGACGACAAATGTTGTATAGTCATAATATTGTGCAATTCCGGAATAAACCTCATGAGAAGAAAGATACCGGGTACGGAGCTTCTGATTGCTTTCGAGACGGCGGCGCGTCACCAGAGCTTCACCCGTTCGGCGGAAGAGCTATCCCTGACGCAAAGCGCGGTATGCCGGCAAATCTCGGCGCTTGAAACCCAACTGGGCGTCCAGCTCTTCAACCGCATCAAGAAGCGTGTAACGCTCTCCGAAGCCGGGCAGATTTACGCCCGGCAAGTCAGGGAAAACCTCAAGCGGATCGAACACGACACCCTGTCGCTGATGGCCCATCGGGGTGCCGGCGGCGTATTGGAACTGGCGGTCATCCCCACCTTTGCCACGCGTTGGCTGATCCCGCGGTTGGGATACTTCCATACGGCACACCCGGGTATCACGCTGGATCTGACCTCCCGCGCCGAACCTTTCATGTTCAACGACACCCCCTTTGATGCCGCCATCCATTATGGCGATCCGGTGTGGCCGGGCGCCTTGACCGAATACCTGTTCGGCGAAGAAATGATTCCGGTCTGCAGCCCGGCACTGATGAATGGAAAATCGCAGATCGAACCGGACGAACTGGAATTGATGCCCCTGCTGCACCAGTCGGCGCGTCCCGATGCCTGGCGTGAATGGTTTGCCGTGGCCGGGCTGAGCAACGTCAATGCCATGGGCGGAGCGCGCTACGAGTTGTTCGCCATGCTCGTCGAAGCGGCCAGGGCCGGACTCGGCGTGGCGCTGATGCCGCGCTTTTTCGTCTTGAGCGAGATTGCCACGGGCGAACTGGTCGTTCCATGCACGGCGGTTCTGCACAGCCAGCGCAGTTATTACCTGGTTTACCCGGAGAGCAAGGTTGAATCCGCACCGCTGCAGGTTTTCTGCCAATGGCTGCGCGAACAGGCGAGCAATTACCGGGAAACCGTCAAGACGATTTCGCCTGATGCCAAGGAATTTAAATCGCTCAGGGATGCGAAGCGAGCAACGATTATTTGACTGGGCTGTAGTGCTCAAGGATACTGCGCCGGGCAATAGCAAAACCTTTCCTTGATCACGACCAATAATTCATTAAAAACTTATGTATTGGGAAAAAGAGTTAGAGATTCTTGAACGCAAGAATCTGCAGAAGCTTCAGGTCGAGCGCCTGATGAAAACCATGCGTCAGGCGGCCAATGCCCCCTACTACGGAAGAGTTCCGGAAATCAGGGCCTTCCTTGATTCCGGGATGACGTCGATCGAGCAGATTCGTGAACTTCCCTTCACCAGCAAAGAGGATTTGCGCCAGGATTTTCCCTGGGGATTCCTTTCGACAGACAAGAGGGACGTCGTCCGGCTGCACAGCTCAAGCGGCACAACCGGCAATCCCACCGTCGTCTATCACAATCGGCACGATCTCGACAGTTGGGCGAATCTGATGGCGCGTTCCCTGTTTGCCGCAGGCGTGCGCGATACCGATGTATTCCAGAATATCTGCGGTTACGGATTATTCACCGGCGGCCTCGGTTTCCAGTATGGCGTCGAAAAACTGGGTTGTCTGAGCATTCCGGCCGGGGCAGGAAACAGCCCGCGCCAGATCAAACTGATGCGTGATTTCGGAACCACCGTGGCGCACGCCATCCCCAGTTATCTTGGGCGATTGCTCGATGTGTTCAGGGAAGAGGGGTTCGATCCGCGCCGGGATACCAAGCTGCATACCCTGGTGATTGGCGCCGAGCCGCACACCGAAGAGCACCGGCGGCGCATCGAGGAAATGTTTGGCGTCAAGGCCTACAACTCGTTCGGTCTGTCCGAGATGAATGGTCCGGGCGTGGCTTTCGAATGCACGGAACAAAACGGTTTGCACGTCTGGGAAGATGCCTATGTGGTCGAAATCATCGATCCGCAAACATTGCAGCCGGTGGCCGACGGGGAAATCGGAGAACTGGTGATGACCACGCTCGACCGGCAGGCCATGCCGGTCATCCGCTATCGCACCCGCGATCTGACGCGTTTCTTGCCCGGCGAATGCCGGTGCGGGCGCACCCACCGCCGGCTGGATCGCATCTCCGGGCGTTCGGATGATATGTTCATCGTCAAGGGGTGCAATGTCTTCCCGATGCAGATCGAAGGCGTGCTGATGAAGTTGCCTGAAGTTGGCGATGACTACCGGATCCTTCTGGACACGATCGATGACCAGGACGAAATGATAGTTGAAGTTGAAGTGAAGAAAGAGTGGTTCAGGGGTGACCTGGCATTTCTCGACCGGCTGCAGCGGCATATCACCCGCCTGATCCGCGACGAGGTGCTGGTTCGTCCATTGATCAAGCTGGTTGAACCGGGATCGATACCCAAGGCGGAAGGCAAGGCCGTGCGGGTCATCGATCAGCGCAAGAATTGACGCTGGACGGCAAACGGGCTGGATCATTTGACACCCGTCCCGGTTTAACAATGTCAAACCATCATTGAGCGTGGCTGAATATGACCTATCAGGTTTCGATTTTTCTTGAGAACAAGCTGGGGCACCTCGAACGGGTGACCGCCGTATTGCGGGACGCACAGATCAATATCCGTTCGATCCACCTCAACCATACGGCAAACGGCTGGGGGATATTGAATCTTGTCGTCTCCAACCCCGAACTGGCGCATCAGCGGCTGAACGAAAGCGGAATGTCGGCGGCGCTGCGCGAGATCGCCGTCGTCAAAATGGCCGACCGGCCCGGTGGTCTGGACGAACTGCTCAGGGATATCGTCCGGGCCGGTGTGAACTTCACGAATGCCTACGGGCGAACGGTAAATGATGGCGAAAGCGCTTTCTTTGTCGTTGATGTCCAGGATATTCCGGAGGCCAGAAAAAAACTCATGGACGTTGGTCTTGAACTCCTGGCCGATCAACTGGTTTACGGCATTTAGTTTTTTAACGACCTCTTCTGTAACAGTTTACCAGCCTGATTTCCGAGCAGACAAATGACGCACCGACGCGCAGTTGCACTAATGATCCTGATTACACTCCTGTGGAGCATCGCCGGCGTAGTCACGCGCCATCTCGACAGCGCGCGGAGTTTCGAGGTGACCTTCTGGCGCAGCCTGTTCAATGCGCTGGCCCTGATGGCGGCCTTAAGCGTGATGCGCGGCTCGGCGTTCTGGCGTGGCCTGTTGCATGCCGGCTGGCCGGTGTGGGTTTCGGGTGTGTGCTGGGCGGTGATGTACACCTCGTTCATGGTGGCGATGACCAAAACAACGGTAGCCAATGTGCTGGTGACCCTGTCCATCGGGCCCTTGATTACTGCCCTGTTTGGCCGGCTGTTTCTTGCTCACCGGCTTCCCGCGCGAACCTGGCTGGCGATCGCGCTGGCGGGTGTTGGCATTGCCTGGATGTTCGGTAAGGAGGCGATGGCCGGGGCGTCACTGACCGGTACGCTGGTGGCGCTCTTTGTGCCGCTGGCCGCGGCGACCAACTGGACGCTGCTGCAGCATGTCGCGCACGGCGATGCCGGGCTTGCCGCGGAGGATCGTCTGGACATGCTGCCGGCAGTGCTGATTGGCGCCACGCTTTCAGCGCTGGCGACTCTGCCGCTGGCCTATCCCCTGCAGGCCTCCGGCCACGATATGGGGCTGCTGGCCTTGCTCGGTGTTGCACAACTGGCGATTCCCTGCCTGCTGGTAGTGCGGCTGACCCGCGAGTTGCCCGCCGCCGAGATTGCCTTGCTTGGTTTGCTTGAAGTGCTGTTCGGCGTCACCTGGACGTGGCTGTGGGGCGGAGAAAGCCCGTCTTCGGGCACCGTGATCGGTGGCGCACTGGTGATCGGGGCGCTGGTGCTGAACGAATTGCTTGAACTCAAGCAAAAACGGATTCCGGCGGCGCAGACCTGACGTCCTGGTTTGCCCTCGATTGCCGATCAGTTCTATCGGTTGCACCACATGAAATGATCGGCTTATCGGGATACATGCCCTGAAAGGCAATGTTTACGCCATTCTCAAGGCGTATATGTCAGTGGTCGTTTATTGACGGGCGGTGCGGGCCTGTTGGTCAGCACAATATGTAACCCAGATATTCGCGAATTTAAATTCGAAGCTGGGTGCCCCTTTTTATTACAGAAACAGATCGATACAAAGCATCGTCATTCCGGGCTTGACCCGGAATCCAGTAGTGCATCACTGGATTCCGGCCTTCGCCGGAATGACCGTTTATCCATGCGTTTCAGCATGAATACCTACTAGGCATTATGCAGAACTGAAGGATTGGTGTGACCATCTTCCTTCATCCGGGCCAGTTCTTCAAGCATGGTGGCAATGCCATCCAGATGCAGTGCCGGGGCGATGCGGTTGGCGATGGCCTTCAGTTCGGGGTGGCCGTTATCCATGGCGATGCCCAGTCCGACACCCTGCAGCATTTCGATGTCATTCAGGCCGTCGCCGAAAGCAATCGCCTGATGCGCCTGGAAACCGGTTTGCGCCATGACCCACTGGCAGCCGGTCCATTTGTTGATCGCCTTGGGCATCACGTCAACGGCCGTCCGGTGCCAGCGGACCAGATCAAAATCGGCGTAACGCTGAAGAATGGTTGGCATCAGGCAGGCATCCAGGCTTTCATCATAGAAGAGCCAGCCCTGATAGGTATCACGCCGCAGATAAAACTGGTCAGTGCTCTGGAACGGCATGTGTACCGAGTTCAGGGCCTCGACGGCGCAGCGGGCGGGATGGCTGAGATAGCCTGTTTCTCCGTCGTTGGCGCCAAAGGGGTGGCCCTGGGCGTGCATCCAGTCGAACAGATCAACCAGCGGCTGGCGCGCCAGCGGGATGGTCAGGACTTCCTGACCGCCTTTGAGGATGCGGGCGCCGTTCTGGGTGATCACATAATCCGGCTGAACCTGATCGGCGAAGGGTTTGGCGTGGTCGTAACTGCGCCCGGTGGCGACGACTACCGTATTCCCGGCGCGCCTGAGTCCGGCGATGGCGTTCAGGGCCGAGGCCGGGATGCTGAGGGTCTGGTGATCGAGCAGCGTGTCGTCGATATCGAAAAAATAAATGTTTGTCATGGTTCGATGCCGTGGTCGGCAGGTCTTCAGTCCATCTTCTGCCCGTGCTCGCGGGAATCATGGAAGCCGACCTTGCTCCATTTTTCGCGCGTCACGTCGAGGTTGTAGCGCGTGCTGGCGAGATAGACCAGGTTGCCGTCGACGTCCCTGGCCATGCGATGCTGCTGCTCGCGCTCGAAGTTCTTGCGCGTGAGATCGTCGGGGAAGGTAATCCAGCGCGCCGTGTGGATGTCTGCCGGTTCGAAGATGGCGTCAACCTTGTATTCGGTCTGCAAACGCTGGGCGACGACCTCGAATTGTAGCGTTCCGACGGCGCCGAGCAGCATGGCGCCGCTGGCGAGGTTTTCAAAGACCTGGATTGCGCCTTCCTCGCCGAGTTCCTGCAATCCCTTCTGCAACTGCTTGCTCTTCAGCGGATCGCGCAGGCGCGCGACGCGGAAGAGTTCGGGCGAAAAGTAGGGGATGCCCTTGAAGGCCAGCGTTTCGCCTTCGGACAGTGTATCGCCGATGTGCAACTGGCCGTGGTTGTGGATGCCGATGATGTCGCCGGCGACGGCGTCCTCCATCAGTACGCGCTCGTTGGCCATGAAGGTCAGTGCATTGGCCAGTTTCATTTCGCGCTCCATGCGGATGTGCCTGACCTTCATGCCCGACGTGTAGCGGCCCGAGCAGACGCGGAAGAAGGCGATGCGGTCGCGGTGCTTGGGGTCCATGTTGGCCTGGATCTTGAACACGAAACCGGTAAAGGCCGCTTCGGCCGGTTGCACCACGCGCGTGCCGCCATCGCGCTCCTGCGGTGGCGGTGCCCAGTCGAGCAGGGCCTGCAGGATTTCCTGGACGCCGAAGTTGTTGATGCCGGAGCCGAAGAAGACCGGAGTCTGCTGTCCGGCGAGAAAATCGACGAGATTGAATGGGCTGCTGGCGCTCTGGATCAGGTCGACATCCTCGCGCAGTTTGCCGACTTCGAGCGGAAACTGCTGGTCAAGTATCGGGTTGCCGATGCCGTCGATCTGTTCGGCCTCGGTACGCCGTTCTTCGCCGGGGGAAAAGCGCAGCAGGCTGTCGTTGGCGAGGTGATAGACGCCGCGAAAGGTCTTGCCCATGCCGATCGGCCAGGTGATCGGCGCGCATTCGATGTTCAGCACCGATTCGATCTCTTCGAGCAGCTCGAAGGGTTCGCGTACTTCGCGATCGAGCTTGTTGACGAAAGTGATGATCGGCGTGTTGCGCATGCGGCAGACGTTGAGCAGCTTGATCGTCTGCGCCTCGACGCCCTTGGCCGCGTCGATCACCATCACGGCGGCGTCGACGGCGGTCAGTACGCGGTAGGTGTCTTCCGAAAAATCCTCGTGACCGGGCGTGTCGAGCAGGTTGACCGTGTGCCCCTGATACTCGAACTGCATGACCGAGCTGGTGACCGAAATGCCGCGCTGCTTCTCGACTTCCATCCAGTCGGAGGTGGCATGGCGCGCGCTCTTGCGGCTCTTGACGGTACCCGCAAGCTGGATCGCGCCACCAAAGAGCAGCAGCTTTTCGGTCAGCGTCGTCTTGCCCGCGTCCGGGTGCGAGATGATGGCGAAAGTCCGCCGTTTGGCGATATCACGCAGGATTTCGGGCGGGAAAGCAGTGGAGTCTGGCGTGGAACTCATCAGAAATCTTTCAGCGGCAAAAAACTCAAGGGGCGAAGTATACCCAAGATTGCCTGGCTCAGGATTTGCGTGGGAAAGGCAGGCAGCCTCCTTCTGCTGTTACAAGCCGATACAGCCTGTCACAGCCTGCTGTAACAGTAGCATCACGCAAACAGGTTAGACTCGGAACAACGCATAGGAGAAAGCCATGTCACATATCGCTCTGCCAGTTCCGCCGCGCAAACGGATCGCGCTTGTGGCTCACGATCACAAGAAAAAAGATCTCATGGAGTGGGCGAAATTCAATCGTAATCTGCTGATCCAGCACGAACTGTGCGCCACCGGAACCACCGGAACGCTGCTTGAAAAAGTGCTGGGCATCGAAGTCCTCAAGCTGCAGAGCGGTCCGCTGGGCGGCGATCAGCAGATCGGGGCGAAGATTGCCGAAGGGGTTATCGATTTTATCCTGTTCTTCTGGGATCCTCTGGAGCCCCAGCCACACGATCCCGACGTCAAGGCGCTGCTCCGGCTTGCGGTGGTGTGGAACGTTCCGGTGGCCTGCAACCGTGCCTCGGCAGACTTCATGATTTCCTCGCCGCTGATGTCCTCCTCCTACGAGCGTACCCTTCCGGATTTCGATGCCCACCTGAACCGGTTTGAAGAAGGAATGGACGAGAAGACAGAGACCACATCCGCTGTTGACAAACCCTGATCCAGGACACGATAGATCGTCGTGTTGTTTACAAGATCACCGGGGCGTTGGGCAACTCGTCCTGATTTTCGCATTTTGCCGGAAAGTTTTCGGCCAGTACCCGGCCCGCTGCCTCCACGCCTTCCAGGGCTCCGGCCTCGAACTGTCCGGCGCGAAAGGCCTTCTGCATGCCGGCGCAGATGCATTGCCAGGTCTGCTCCCCGACCTTTTTGTCGATTCCGCGGTCGGCAATGATGTCTACCTGCCGGTCGGCGAGCTGGACATAAATCAGTACACCGCTGTTGTCTTCCGTATCCCACACGCGCAGTTGCGAAAACGCCTCCACCGCGCGTTGTCGGGCAGACAGGCCGCGCAGCAGTTGCGGCAGGTCGAGGCCGCCCTCGACGACAAAGCGCAGTTCGCCGTCGTGCATCGTTTCCGAAGCCGCCACCAGGGCCTCGATGGCTTTCAGCGCCGCTTTCGGAAAAGCCAGTCGAACCCGCCAGTGCGGATACATCAGGTGTCTCAGGATGCGTTGTGTTTTGCTCATAACTCACCAGTTCCCCGAAGCGCCACCGCCGCCAAAACTGCCACCGCCGCCGGAAAATCCACCGCCCCTGCTGCCGCCACCGGACGAGCCGCTGACGCCCATGGCGATCCAGTTGGAGATTCCCACCAGCACGAAGACGAATCCCAGGATCCCGGCTATAACGGCAGCACCCATCATGCCGGTGACAAACCAGGCGCCGCCTCCGACCAGCCCGCCCATGGCCACGCCGCCGAACAGCGGGCCGAACAGCCAGCGCAAAGCCGTCCCGGCGATGGCCAGAACGACCAGCAGCCAGATCGGCACGGCGCTGATGGTGTCGATCAGCCGTTCGCTGATGCTCTTGTCTTTAATTACCGCATCAACACTTTTTTCAATCACCCGCCCGCCGGACTGGCCCTCGCTTGCTGACGCCTGCGGCACAGTGCTTGCCATGGCGCGCCCCTCGATCAGGGCGGTAAGGCGCTTTACGCCGGCCAAGAGGCCGCCGGCAAAGTCGCCCCGCTTGAACAGGGGGGCCATGCTTTCGTCGATGATCCGTTTGGCGATGGCATCGGGAATGACGCCCTCCAGACCATAGCCTACTTCGATGCGCATCCGGTGGTCGTTCTTGGCCAGCAGCAGCAGGAGACCGTCGTCCTTGCCCTTGCGCCCCAGCTTCCACGCCTCGACGACGCGGATCGAATACTGCTCGATGGCTTCCGGCCGGGTCGAGGGCACCAGCAGAATGGCCATCTGGCCACCGTTGCGCGCCTCGAATGCCTGCAGTTCGCTTTCCAGCGCGCTGCGCTGGCTGGTTGAAAGAGTCGCCGTCAGATCGGTTACGCGCGACTTGAGCGGCGGCACCGCAACCTCGGCCCAGGCCGTTGCGGAAAGCCACAGGACGAGGCCAAGGCACAACCTGGCGAAGCGGGAGAACATTTATTTTGCGGCAGGGGCGGGCGCGTTGAAATCGACTTTGGGCGCGACGGAAATCGCCTTCTCGTTCTCCACTTCAAAGCTCGGCTTGGTCTGGTAGCCGAAGGCCATGGCGGTCAGGTTGGAGGGGAAGGAACGCACCGTGGTGTTGTATTCCTGGACCGCCTTGATGTAGCGATTGCGCGCCACGGTGACACGGTTTTCGTTGCCCTCAAGTTGCGCCTGCAGGTCGCGGAAGGAACCGTCGGCCTTGAGATTGGGATAGTTCTCGGAGACCGCCAGCAGGCGCGACAGCGCAGAGCTCATCTGCGACTGAACCTGCTGGAATTTGGCAAAGGCCGCCGCATCGTTGATCAGTTCCGGAGTGGCCTTGAGCGCGCCGACCTGCGCGCGGGCCTCGGTGACTTGGGTCAGCACGTCTTTTTCGTGGGCCGCATAGCCCTTGACCACATTGACCAGGTTCGGCACCAGATCGGCACGGCGCTGGTACTGGTTGAGTACCTCGGCCCA
>JFJP01027558.1_pt1 | contig 19753 bp, 16 predicted proteins | sample 431651 | NCBI WGS metagenome assembly JFJP01 (sample SAMN02602958, study PRJNA72255) | Microbial mat metagenome, whole genome shotgun sequencing project. | biome: fresh water; feature: sink hole; material: water; isolation source: purple microbial (photo- and chemosynthetic) mats found in...
AATAAATCCATTTTTAGAAAAGGTTTAAAGATAATGACTTTTAAAAAAAAATTCCAAACTTCTTTGTAGTTTTTGATTTCGCAGTCTCAAACGTTTGAAACAATTTTCAAATCCTTTTCAAATTTACAAAACATTCAAAATATTTTTGAAAATCCTCTAGAAAATAAAATGGAATTGCCACAAGAAAAACCTGATTTTGAAAAGCATGAAGTTGAAGCACCAAAAAAAGAAATAAACAAAAAAAATAATGAAGAAAAAACTGAAGAAAATGAAATAAAGTATAAAGTCATTTTTAAGAATCTCATTCATATTAATATAGAAGAAGAGAAGATTTTATTCATTTATGGGATAAAAATAATTTTGCACAAGAGCAAGATTTGAAATTAGAAATTAAGAAAAATTGTTCACAAGAATTTGATTCAAAGTTTGAACCAAAGAACATTTCAAATAACAAATATTCACCAAAAATAAAAGCAAATCCGAAAAAAGAGTCACAAAAACAAAAAGTTTTCTCATCTATTAATTTTTTTAATGCTTATTTTTTTATTTGATTTTTAAGAAAGAAATCATTGAGCTGAATTTTGACTTTAATTTTAACAAAGAAAATATAAACACAAATGCAAATTTTTCCTCAAATTTTTTCAATGAAAAGAGACAAACTCAAATTTTAGATAATTTGAATAATTCTGAAAAAAATACGAATAACAATTTTGAGAATTATCCTTTTGAAGAATTAATTAAATATGACAATTCAAAAAAAGAAAACATTCCGGAATCTGATCCTTTCAAAATGCCTGATTATTTTCAAAAAGAAACTATAAATAACGCCAATTTTTATGAAGCACCACAAACTTTCAAAACTCCATTTGTATTATACTTCTTTTTTTATTTTTAAATTAATATATTATTTGTATTTTAGGATGAATTTCTTTAAAAAAGATGAAATAAAAATTGATAATTTTATTAAAATAAAGATTTAAATTTTTGCACAAACAAAAAATTAAAATATTTTATTATTCACGCAATCTTATTAAATTAAAGTCATTTTTGTTTCTTCTATTTGATGGAAAGTAATTGATTTCTTTTTCGAATATTTAACTTTTCTTAAATTTCGAAAATTTGTGAATTGATTAGGCTTTGGAGCATATACATCATTAATTTTTATTTCTATCTTCTCAAGTGATTCACTTTCATTTTTGTTTATCTTATTCTTTGATGTATTTTCTTTTAGTTTATATTCCACTCGTGTATTTTTATAAATTTCTTGTTTTTTTTCTAGTGAATAGCTTTTCACATTATTGACATTTTTATTCTTTGCGCTATCTTCAATTATTATAATATTTTCCGGTTCAGTTTTTATGAATTTTTCGATTTCTTTTTGTAATTCATCAATTTCCTTCAAATAAATTTGTTTAATTTCGTTTGGTAAATCATTGATAATCCAAGGATGTTTGAGAGCTAAATGTGGTTTAATCCTTTTTTGAGGATCAAACGTCAGGCATTTTTCAATCAAATCAATGAAATCAGCTTGAGAAGATCCAACTAAATCTCCTATCTTCTTCGATCTAGGGGCAATATCCTTATTCATATTCTTCATCACATACTTTCCATTTTCATACTCAAAATATTTGTCTTTTTTCTGGCTTTTCTAAGAAAATAATTTAAAAAAAAAAAAAATATTAAAAAAAAATAGTGACAAAAAAAAACCTTTATTAATTCTGAATCTGGCATTCCTAGAATCTCACATATCATAGAAACCATTTCATTCTCGCTTTTGCCTGGAAACAAAGGTGTTCCTAAATATAATTCCACCAAAATGCAACCCATACTCCACATATCTATTTCCAAACCATAATCGAGTCCGAATAAAATCTCCGGAGATCGATAATATCGACTTTGAATGTATGAATAACACCGGGAATTAAGAAAGCAACTTGAACCTAAATCAATGAGTTTTATCCCAGATTTATTGATATTTTTCAAAAGTATATTTTCAGGTTTGATATCACAATGTATTATTCTGCATTTATAAAGAAAAGCTAAGGTTTGAAATAATTGTATAGCGATTTTTCTGATCAAATCCAGATTTAAACCACTAAATCTATTCATTTTCATGAAAGAATATAGACTAACGCTCAATAGTTCAAAAACAATGCACTATAAAATATGGGTTTATTTAATGTTTTTTATTAAAAAAGAATTACCACATGATTTCTAAACATGAAATAATTGATGATTTTCACTATATTTGAAGAATTATCACAATCTTTTTCTTTAATAGAGTTGAGAATCTTGATTTCATTTAGAGCCTGTGTGTAATAAACCTTTTCTTTTTTCATGATTTTCAAAGCGAATTCTTGTTTTTGCTTATGATCATACACTCGAAAAACTTTACCAAAAGTGCCTTTTCCCAATTCTTCTTTGATTTCATAGCGATAATTTATTTGATCTCCTGCAATTGCACTATAATAACCTCTAATTTTTAAAAATCTTTTTTTTTAATATATCTCTTAATAAAAAAATAAACTTTTTATCTTCATAAAATCCTTTTTCAGAATTTTTGGCATTTTTTGATAAATAAAAAATTTCTTTAAAAGCAAGAATTTCACTTTTTTCATAATTTCCTAATAAATGAGAAAAATCCTTCAGAACTGATTTCGGGCTTTGGGGTTTATTCTAAAAAATATACAATTTATTCATTTAAATTTTCTTCAAATTTCACCATTTCTAACCAAGAAAATCTTCGAATAGTTTTTTTCTCATCATCAATAAGTGTCGGAGTCGTCTTTGAATTTAATCTTTCTGGTAGTTGATCTAAAGTTAAAATATTTATCGTCGTTTGTGTAGTGTTTTCTGTGGAAATTTTTAAACTATTATTCAATTCTTTTTTTTCAAGAAATCTGTTATATTGTTTATAATCCATTGCTTTCGTTTTTTTATGAGTCTTTTTTGCTAAATTATTCTCATTATCTTTGCTCATGAAGTCATTTCCTTCGAAATTATCGCTATCTTTTGAGATATCAGGCAGTTTTTTCGAAACATTTGATGTTTGAAGATTTGTTGCATTTTTTTGAAGATTTTCTGGCTTTTTAATCAAGAAAGTTTTTCTTAAAAATGTGTTGTTTTTTTTCAAAGGGTTCAAAAAATCTAAAATAAACAATTTTAATTAAAAAAAATGATAAAAAATATTGAAAAAAACCTTTTAAAACATGATAGTTTCCTGACTTTTTTTGATTTAAAAGACCAATTTCTTTCGAAAAATATGTGAAATTCAATGAATCATCGTTCTCCATTTTCGAGGTTTCTTGGCTTTTTTTAAATTTGATATTTTGAATGATACTTTTCTCATTGAAATAAACACTATTGTTATTAGTTTTGGGATCATCAAATTTCGAGCAATCATATTTCGAATGATTCACTGAAAAATCTTCTAATCTCTTAGAGTGGCCTCTAGAGTTTTTTCGAGAATTTGAAAGGAATTTTTCAGGGCTTTTTTTCAGGTTTGGACAAGGCAAATAAAAACCTAATTTGTTTGTTTGCTTTTTATGGAATTTAATAAATATGTTCATGATTAAATAGAATTAAAACATTTTGCTGAGAAGCTTGTCTGGAAGGCAGGTTGAATAAATCAAAATTGAGAGCTTGTGTTCTCATATGAGATTCAAGAAAGTTTATTTTGTTAAAATTACCGATTAAAACACAAAAAATAATTAGAAAATATGATAAAGCCAAGAAATAAATTATAATGATTCAAAAAAATTTCTTTCAACAAAAAAAACCGAAATTTAATTTTTTTTTTAACAACTTAATTTAAAAAAAAATTTTTTTTGTTGCCTAAAAGTTAATATTAATTCAGAAAGAAATTCATAAAATCAATTTTCTTAAGAGATGCAATTTTAATCTTATATAACAAATTCACAAATTTTCAAATTTTTTTTTGACATTGGCTAAATTCAATTTTTTTGTTTGTTTAATATATTAGTTTATTAATAATTACGTGCTGAAAATTTTTAAATGTTATTTTAAAAACCTTTTATTCACCCCATATTTTTTAATTATTATATTTTTTTTAATTTAAAATAAAAAAATGGAATTAAAGTTTGATTTGTTAATTTGGCAGTTTCACATAATTAATTATACAGGAAAATATTTTTCGAATAAATAACAATTCATTGGGAATTTGTAATAACATATTATTTCTGAAAAGAATTTTTCTATATTTTTTTTTATTTTTATTGAATTTTATTTATTTTTTTTCCTTCCATTATTTCAAATAAAAAAATTTTGTCATTTGCAAATTTATAAAAAATTAATTTAAATTTAAATAAACATTTTTTGATTATCTTAATTCTGATTAGCGATAAAGGATTCTTAGATTTTAGAAATTATTTATTCACTTCTTTAATGGTGAATTATTATTTTTTATTTTTGGAACTTTCATTGCTTGCCTAAATGAGTATTAACATTAAAAGAAAGTTCAATATTTTTTGTTTTTTTGGTTACCTTTTTGCTTCTTTTCAGATTTGAAATCACATATTCTTTAAATTTAATTGTTTTGCCTTTTAATTTACAATAGAAATCATGCGCAATTAAAATAGCAGCAGAAATATAAAAGATCAAATTAAATCCAATGCAAATAATATTTATCGCACTTTTAAAAGCTTCATTTGCTTTAGTTACAGCCAAAGCAGAAATAAATGAGCTAACTATGCAAGTCAATAAAGAAAAATATTCCAATTTATTCATCAACACAATTTTATACGGCTTGCTTTGAATAGTCGCATTAAAAGACAAAAATAAAATTATTAAAACCAATGTCCATTTATAACCTTCTTCGATTTTTTGATCAAGTGTTAAAATAAACGTCAGAAAAAATTTCCTAAAAAAAATAACGCATTCCCAATAATAATATTTTGAGCGATATCCACAATAAAAAAAGCTTAGGATCATAAGATTCTTATTGGGAATCGATTCAGCAGAAGGAAGATTTTCCTTTGAAACTGCTTTGAATTTTGTGAGATTATCATTAGAATTTTCTGAATATTTGGGATTTTTAACGGATTTTTTATTTGAATATGGGCTTTGCTTTGAACTTGGGCTCTGATCGCAATTTACAACATTTTTTATTTTCTTTATATTTTCATAATTTCTCCTTAAAATAAAAAAGAGAAAAATTGGGAAGCTGATGCCCCAAATCAGTAGTCCTGGTAAAACATAAAGAGCTATAAAGGAAAAATGCTCAGAGTTCCAACATTCAATGTCAGGACTTTCTCGGAGATAAGTGGTGGTTTCATTTATATCAAGTTTGCAACAATCCAGCAAAGTAAAAGCGGATTTCAAGATTAGGGGGTAAAACATATAAGCTGTTAATAAAAGGTAAATGAAATATTTTAAAAAAAACTGCCTGCGTAGGTGAATTAATTGTTTTTTAAAATTAACCGATTTGAATATAAAACCGAATAAAAATGCCAGAAATACCCAAAAAGCAAAAGCTAAAATAGCAAACATAAAAGGAATGAGTGATGCATACAGACTTAGATCAACGATAAGTTTCTTTGGATTATAATAAAGACCATTAGTAAAGCATTCGTTCATAAATGAACCCATATTTATAAAAGAAAAATAATCAAAACTATTGAAAAAAACTGTAAAGGTTGAAAAATCTGGCAAAGTTAATGATTTTTTCATAATCAACATCAAATGTTGACTATGATTGATGATAATTTTTGATACAATGCTGAAGATATCTCTCTCTTTGTTTTTTTTTGAATAATTTTCAATAGTGGAAACACTGATGATTATGTTTAAAAGAATAAAAATGACAGTCAAAATTAATCTGGTATAGATCAATGTATTAATAGCATTGCAATATGAACAAGGGTCATTACTTTGAGCTTTGCCATAGATTGGGTCACAATAAAAACAAAGAGGTCCAAAACTACCAAGTGCACAAGCTCCATTAATCAAAGAAGTATCTGATAAATTAGTAGTTTCAATGAAACCCAAGCATGATCCTTGTTGGATGCATTGGACAACATTATTAGATTTGAAGCTTTTACGATAATAACCTGAATGAGGAGTGATAAAAGAACCACCTAAACAATGTGCATTTGTTGGACATGGAGAACAACGTTGATATTTGATCTCTGTTTTCATGGGATCCATTAAAGAATAACTGTTTTCTTTACATTTAAAACAAGTGGAATCGTTCAAAATGATTTCCCCAGGCAAGCAATTTCTCGTTGTAAAAGAAAAATCATTATGAATATATTCAGGGTTTAATTCAGCTTTTAAATCTGGAGCTATTTTGGAAAGATATCCTTCAAAGGAAAGAGAAAAATTCGTATTAGAGTTTACTTTTATTAATAAATTTCGGAATTCAACATTTCCATTTTTTGTTATTGCGAGATTGTTTTCAAGTGAAATACGGAGCTTTTCATCATGAATTTTTATCATCAAGATAGTTGAATTATCAAAAGTTAAAATTTGTCCAAAATGATCAGTAAGTTGCAGCGTTAAATTGAAAGGTTGTCCACTCACTAAATTAATTATCGCATCCGAAGAACTAACTAAAAAACTTTCATTTTGCCTTTCATAATGAATCGGCTTCAAACTAATAGGAAACGAAAAAATTTTTTGTGTGAAATTCACATAATAAAAATATGTATTATTAGAATAAAAATTGAATCTCTCAACACTTATCGCCATTTGAGAGAAAACTGTAGGAGCGATATATTCAGCTGTGTTATTCACAAATGAACAACCCCAAATTGTTATTTTCGAACGAGAACTATTCAAAGGTTTGAAAAAAACGCCAGGTGCAATTCCTGTTAAACTGTAATTTTGATTAACCACATAAGCATAATTTTCATAAAAATTACAAAACTGAAATAAAATATCTAAGTTTCCTGAAATATAGACAGAACTTCCAATAGTTGCTTTGTTTTGGTGAAAAGTAGAATTAATTATATTCATTTTTGATGTGGGAACAAAATTAAAATTATCAGTTTTTATTTGAAGCGAACTATCTCTGAAATAAGAGAAATTAGAAAAATCTATTGATAAACTATAAAAGTTGAAGGCGTATATGCTAAAAATCTTTGAATTTTTTGAATTTTTATTGGTAAAACTAGAATTATTTATTTGAATTTTTATCAACCCATCAAAATTCAGTGAATAATGAGAATAAATCTCGAATGTTGAGCTCTCAATTTCGATTTTAAATTGTATGTTTTTCGGGTTCGAAAAATAAATATCATTGCTTTTGGTGTCTTCAAAGCCGGTATTATTAAAGAAGTAGCAGTTTCTCAATTGAAGATTTGAAAAAATTAAAAATAAAACCTGACCCAAGGAGTTTGAAAACGTAATATTTTCGAAAAATGCGTTTCCTTCTGAAAGAAAAGCTATGTTCTGACCGTAATTATTTTGAATTAAGCCATTTGTTAGATTCAAATTTGTGCTTAAAAGCATGAAAAACCCAATTTTTTGATTGAAATCTTCATCATTTATAATCATAAAATTAGACATTCGAATGTTACTTTGAAAGAAATCAAAAGCTTTCATAAGAGAATTATTTTTTATTTGAATTTGAAATATTTCTCCTGAAACCTGATAAAAACTTAACAATGGAGAAGACACATGATTATTATAAACTTCCCAATTAGAAAAATTCCCTTTAACTGCAGTAAGACTTATTAGATTTTCTTCTGAATTGATATTTTTGATAAGAAGATTAGAAATTGAGATGGATATTTGAAAGGACCATGAAGTATAAATCGGAGAATTCTTACAATTTTCTATGAAAATGTTATCAATTTCTAAAGGGGATGAAGAAAAATAATAGATGCATGATCCTTTGATTGCAAAACTATTTAAACAAGTCAAATTCTTCAGTATTATTCTTGCATTTTCATCATCAGTTCCAATTAAAACCACACCATTTCCTCCAATATTTGCATTTCCTTCTATTGAAATATTTATTAACACAAACAATTTGACAGTATTAACGAAAATTGCTGCTCCTTTGTTCGTTGAAATCGATGAAATTAATGAACAATCACTGATTTCTATAGTTTCTGAACTCTCTATATTTAAAGAGCCTCCAGTTGAAGCATATGAGTTCTCAATCATCACATTTTTCATAAATAAAGAAGAAGAACCATGAGTAAATATACTACCTCCTGATAAACGAGCATATGTTATAGAAATCGTGATGTTTTGAAGTTTTGCTACACCATTCATCAAATATAAAAATCCTCCGTTTTGCTGTGTTGTGGTATTTTTGCTTTGAACTGCAGTCAATGTTAAAAATGAAATAAGTCTGCAGAAAATAACTCCATTTTTTCTTGAAAAAGCATTCTCCAATGATACATTATGAACTGATAAATTCAAAATGTTCAGGAAATATAAGCCAGAACCTTCATTCGACAGTGAATTGTTCAAAATAATATTTTTCAAAACAGAATGTTCACTTGCTATTAAAACCAAATGTCCACCGAATTTACTTGCAGATGAATTATAAAAAGAACAGTTTTCAATACCCACTTTTTGAAGGCCTATGATCGCTAAACCACCTCCAAAAATGCAAGAACAATTATAAAATGAGTTGTTATAAAAATATAATGATCTTGTGTTCTTGGTATATATATAAGATGAAGAACTCCCCAAAAAAACGGTTCCATGCATATGTAATTTCGTTAAAGTGTTGCAAAGTAAATTATAAAAGGAATTATTATGAATTAGTGCAATGACGAAATCTCCCATATAAATACCTTTATATCCGAAATTTATATTACTTGATAATAAAATCAATCGGCTATTTGTTAATTGGAACAATCCTCCATGAGTGTCTCCGCTAAAAAAACCAGAAACCATTTCAATTTTCTCACTAGCTATCAACGTTAAGTTATCATATATCGTGTACTTAACGCCCAAACCCATACTCACAAAGCAATTATCCGTAAAACCTACATAATAAGTTTTTTTGCTTGTGACACCATTATTTTCGAAATATGAATTATTCAAATAAATTTTACAACCTTTAGAAAAATTTAGAACCATTAAGAAAATTCTGCTGTTTGTGAAGAAGTTATCAATAAAATTAAGATGATTAAATAAACCTACTCCAAAATATAATCTTATCAAAGCAGTTGAAGTGAAATTGTTATAATGCAGATAAAGATTGTCAAAAGTCAGAAGAATATTTGGAATATTAAAATCAACAAATAAATTGCCAAATATATTCTTTGTGATAAATGATTGAGCCAGTGTTGTAATCAGACAAGTTTGATCTGAACTCCATAAAATTGTCATTAAATTTTGAGTGACAAACAATTCATAAATCAGATTTTGATTCACATTATTCAGAAAAAAAACTGAATAACTTGAAATTTCTTTGATCAAAACTGACTGTATTATAATTTTTTGAGAAGAACTCACATAAAAAATTGACATAGTTCCTGTTAAGTTTTTGAAATAAGATTGCTTTATCGTGATGGTATTTCCAGAAGAAAATATTATGATGGCATCTTTGAATGAAATGTTTTTAAATGTGCAGTTATTAACAATCATATTTTTATCAGATTGATAGAAAATAGACTTCACAACACTATTTTCAAAAAAAGAATTCTTGATTTCAGTGTAACTTTCGGTCATTTGGATGAAGGATAATTGATATCCAATTATTATGTTTAAAATTTTCATTTGATCAATGGAAAAGATTTCAATATTTTTTATTTTAATAAATTCTTTGATTGTATTTACGGAATCAATAAAATAAAAATAAAATAATTCGAGATTTAGGATATTTTCCATTTGAAAAATTGAACTATTATAGATATTTTTGAAAACAGAGTTTTTTATCAAAGTTTTTCCATTTGAAGTTCCTTCATTAGAAAAAATCATTACATTTGTTAATGAAAACACTGAGTCTATGGTGGAATTTTCAATTATTAAACTTCCTTTCCAATTGAGTAAAGTAATAAAATTATCAAAAGATTTTGCAATTTGATTTACTAAAGGATTGATATTGAATATATGCGAATTTTCGATAAGAATAGTTTCATTAAGATTTTTAATATTGTTTAAAAAATTTTGATTTGTTATCAAGTTTTTCTCGATTATCACATATAGGTCATAATTTGAGTTTAAATAATAGATGAAACTATGACTAAAATAAGCATTCTTCATTGTTAAATTATAGATCTCCACTTTTCCAGAATAGGAAGTCATCATTATTGCAGAAACAAATCCAGGTTTATTATTGAAAAAATAGAAATTTTTCATAAGACAATTTTTTATTATCAGGTTTGAGTAATCATTTTTATTTGTGTTGTCAAAAATGTATTCTAAATTAAAAAGACCATAATCGATTTTGAAGTTGTCTTGTTTGGTCAGCCCTTTTATTCCACATAAATTTGTTGAGTTCGGATAATAGGTTTGATTCAATAATTCCTCTGTGCAACAGGTTTTTTTCAAGGACAAACAAGGATTATCTTCAGTTAAAGGCAAGTCATTGCCATAAAATGATAAATTCTCAATTTTGAAAGATTTTGAAATAAAAATAAAAAATTTATTAGTTTTCAAATAAACGTTCACAGAATATTCGCTTGAAAAACTTTGAAGAGTGATATCAACAAGAATTCTACGAAAAAATTCATTTTCAATAAACAGGAAATCTTCTTTCTGTATGAAATGATCTCCACTTTGCAAATAAAAATTCAAATTTGAATATAGATATTTCAAAGAATTGATAGTTTCTTCTTGAAAGGCCTGAGCTATGCTTTGATAAGTCTCATCAAATGATTGAGTTTTGCACTCATCACATAGTTCGAGTGCGGAGTTCAAAATTAAAATATTTTTCTTTAATTTTAAAGTTTTTTTTAGAATACATTGGCTTAAGTCCAAAACTTTATCTTGGTTTAAGGAAAGTTTTAATGAATTGGCATAATTGAGATCATAAGATGTAAAAGGACAAATGTAGCAATAAAGATCGTTTAGGCATCCGATATCGATTTGACTGTTTGTCTCCAAAAGATTTACCAAAATGAGAAGAACAAAAAGCAAATGAAGTTGTTTAAAGAATTTGACGAAAAGATAAAAAGGAATCATTAAAATAGTTTTATAAAGCAAGTTTTTGATTTGAAAATTTGTTGATAAAGAATTTTCAATTCAAAGATTTTATTTTAAATTTTATTAAAAATTATTAATTTTCAAATTTATAATTTTTTGACAAGTTTTATACAAAAAAATGAGGATAGCTCGCAGTTATCATATCAAGCAAAAATCTTGAGGAAATAAATTTTATATGAGCTGTTCTGCCAATTATTGTGTCAAAATTTCTAAAAATTTATAAAATTTATTTTTCTTTTCTTATAGTAAGAAAAATTAGAATACTTCTCTTGAAAATTGAAATTTACATCTATTCGATGAATTTTATCGGTTGAAAGTCCAGAAAAAATGAAATCTGTCATTTCTAAATATTTTTTTCCTTTGCTTGAAATTTTTTAAAAAATTAATCTTTTCAAAATTTCAGAAAACATACTCCAAATTTTTGAAAGCGTCTTTACACTTTTGAATTCTTGCAGACTCATAAGGAACATAATCATCCTGAAATGAGCTAATCAGTGCAATATTTTCAAAGTATTGCAAACTCTTTTAAATGCAATTTCATTTAAAAAATTAAAAAAAAATAACTACATCAATTCTAGAAAGTTTATATAGGAAACAATCTTCGATATTTTTGGAATCTTTCAAGCTTAATTGCTTAATGGATTCAACTTTCATAAATTTTTTCATGAACCACAATCCAGCGTCTACCAGATTACTTGAACTATACAGGAAGCCAAGATGTGGTGAAGAAAATGAAATAAATGTATAGAATTTTTCTGCATAATTTTTTAAATGAGCAAGAGCTGTCCTAATTATAACACCTCCCAAAGAATGTCCAATAAAACTGATTCTTTTTATTTAAATTATATTTAATTAAAATTAAACTATTCATAACAATATATTACTTTCCCACTGAATCTCCCTTTTCTACAATGTTACTCTCCACTTCTTTTGCTAGATTTTTTCCCATCTCTTCAATATTTCCGTCTGTGCAATCTTCATTGGCAGAAGATAATACAAAAATCGTAGATGGATATCTTGCTTTGATAATAATTTGCAACAATCTCATATCAAATTGATTTCCTCTGAAACCATGAACCAATATAATCATATGTCTATTATTTCAAGAAAAAATAACAATAGAATAAAATCTAATTTACTTTTTATTTGGAGGCAGTTTTGGAAGTTGTTTAATGTTTTGCTTTAGAAAATCTTTTTGAATGTAAATATCATCAAACAAGATAGGATGCTCATTGACATTCGGAAAGAATGATAAATCATTTATGGTTAACGACTCTATAGTTTTATAGTAAGTTTTTTTACGGAGAGTTGAAGATATATTTTTGTGATCCTCTCCAATGTTTTTTTCATATCTTGCCAAATCTGCTATATCACTGAGAGTTTGTCGAAACTGACTTTCTCCAAATCTTTTTAATAAATTATAATTTTATCCTTAAAAAAAATAAAATGCTCTTCACTTTTCTTTGACTTTTTGTTCGTATTCATTTTTCAAACTAAAATTTAATTCCTTTCCACAAATATTTAAGCTTTCAACTTTTTTTTGCATTAATTGGAAAATAGCCCCTGCAATTATATTCATTTCCTATCAAAGTTTCATTGATTTTTTTTTCTTAATTTTTATGTTACCTGCATCATTTTTTCAATTGTGAATTTCACTTTTTCTTTCGCTTGAGAATCTATTTTTAAATTTTTTTTAATTTGATTTTAAGTATTTTTTAATATTTTACTGAGATTATTTGATAAAACGAAACTATTTTCTTTACCCTTTCCATGTTTGAGATCAAGTTCCTTCAAATTTAAGTTAAATGATTCTGAAATTTCTGTTGTGGATTTTTTCTTTTTCAATAAAAAAATAAATATATTTTATGTTTTATAAAAATTAAACAAAATTTTCAAATTGTTTTCCTTTTGTTTGACAATAGAATTCATACAATTTCTTAAGTTGATCATGCAAATACAAAAAATTTTTTTTCATTTTGTCAACATAATTCAAACGAAAAACATCCAAATTTTCAAAATTTTCTAGTTTAGTTAAATTTTTGAATTAAAAATAAAAAATTAAAACTTTCAGCCTGATCCTCCAAAAATTCTTTAAAATTCTTTAAGACTTTTTTCTTTTTTTCTTGATTCTCAAGTGGGTTTGGATAAGCATAAAAGGATTTAAATTTGAAATCTAATATAAACCAAACGTTGATGTTTTGAGAAGAAAAAAAAGTTCTACCCAATAATGCTGTGTGCATAACCACATCAAACGCACAAAAATGAGCATCATCAAACTTAACAGGAAAATATTCTCTCAAATAATTATGTATATTATTGATTTTAGCTGTATAAGTTGAAGCTATTTGATATTTATTCTGACCAATCTTTTAAAAAATTCCTTGATATTATAAATTTATTCATTTTGTTTGACTTGTTCATATTTATCAGAAACTTCTTCATTTGGGTTGATATTCAAGGGAGAATGCAACAACTCACATTCAATATAAATTTCATTGGCATCAATCTCTGGAAAAGCTTCTAATTCCATTTTGAAATTGAAAATATCATCAAGAGTATACAAAGGTTTCTTATATCTCAACACTATTGATCTAGTCCTAAAACTGAAATTCTCTATGTCAATGTTGGCAGTATCTACTACATCAGAGGCATCAAAATCTGGAGATTTCAAACTCGATAGTGAATAGGGGATTGATATAAAGATTTTCTATTAAAAATAATGATAAGTTAGAAAAAAAATAGAGGAATTTACATTTTTTTTTGAAGGATCGAGTTTGTAAAATCGGCCTCGAAGACAATATAAGCCAAATTGAAATAAATCAATATTTCGAAAGCTTTCGACATGAAGCACAACCTCAAGAGTTGCTTTGATTGACATTTTGAATTTAAAATATATAAATATATAGCGTAATATAATTTCTGTTAAGCAATTAAACTTTGAAAATTTGATAATTTGAAAAAATGTAAATTAAAAAAGCCTGTTGTTTATCAGACTTTTATTAACAATCTCAAAATGTTAAAAATTTTTTAGTTTTATAATTTTTTTTTTTTAATTATAACAAGCAACTACAAAAAAAATAAATGAGATTTTGGATTTTATTTCTAAAATTTTACGAGATCGAAAAGAAAACAAACTCATCTTCTTTCAAAGCAACCATAATAGCTGCTTCTCAAGCCTACAAAACCAAGCAATATCATTATAAATTAATACGAGATTACAAAATGACTCCAGCTTTTTACATGGCGAACAGATATTATACAAAAGCTCATGATGGTGCATATCTAGGTCTTCGATTGAGATTTTTTAAAGAAATGAAGAAAAAACAAACTGCTCGAGACGAAATCAATACAAATTCTGTAGATAATCTGATTTCTACCACAAAACCCAAAGGAAAATCCTTATTAATAAAAAAATATTTCGAAAAGATCATTGAAGTTTTGAAATATACACAAAAAATCGTTATAAAAGAAACTGAAATAAAAAGACCACAAAGCATCAAAGAAAATCTTCAAGGATTTCTTTTGTATTCTGTGAAGTTGTATCATGAAGCTTTACAAAGCCTTATTGAGGGACAAAGAGAAGTTCTAAAAGATAAAAAATTCGTTTTTGAAGATAATAAAACCGTTGATGAAAAAATGAAAACTTTTGAGGAATATTTAAAAGAAAAAATTCCAAGATTCAGGAGGAGAAAGGAAGGAGAAGTTCCAGAAAGCAATGAAAATAAAGAAAAAATTGTAATAAAACAGGATCAAACAAACTAAATTAATTCCTTTTCTTCGAAAACTTTTATTCATTTGTAAAATTTAATTATTAATGAATAAAATTTTCTGTTGTCTTTAATTAAAAAAATTCAGGATTTTTCAATTTTTCCCAGGAAATTTATATGTATTTGTATTAAAAAATTATTATTATTCAATTTAAATTAAATGATTATTCGTTAATTGGCTTTTGAGTTTATTCTTATAAGATTTTTCTCTCAAAGAATTCAGATGTTTCCTCAAATCCTTATTATTAAGCACTTCATAAACAACATCATAAAAGGTAAATTTATTAGTTTTCTTAAAGAAATTCACTGTTTCTACTCTATCAAGAAAAATATTAGAAGCTCTTTTATTTTGCATTTTAGGTGAAGAAAATCTCACAGAACACTCACCTAGATTGTTCTCTATTACAGGCACTACCTTATTAAAATCAAATGAAAATCTGCTTTCTACAGGATTAATTTCATTGAAATAACTTTTGATTTTTCTGGTTTTTCTTCTTTTCTTATTGTTTCTCAATGTTTTTTTCTTGCGAAAATTCGCAATTATCTGGATAATTTGTTTCACATTATTCTGGGGATAATAGTTTTTGAAATTTTTAACAGTCTCAAAAACCATCTCTTTTTCTTCATCGATTTTTTCCTGGGTTTCTATTTCTAAATTCTGTTTTTTTCCTCTATTTTCAATATTTTGATCAATAATCTTCTCATCAGTTTCTTCAATCTTCTTTCTTTTTTCCAGAAACTTTGGATTATCTCCATAAACTGGCAATTTCAATAAAGGAGACTTAAGAAAATCGTTCTCATCAACATTTTTAAACTTTTTTAAAGAAGCAGATTTCGCAGGCTCACATAAATTATTGTAGGAATCAAGACAAAGCAATGTTGATTCCTTCTTTTTTTTTCGAGTAGAGCATATCACAATTTCTCCATTGATTTTTTTCGAAATTTTTTCAATTTCTTTGCTAGAATCAATAAAACTTTGGTTTTTCTTTTTTATTTCGATTCCATTTAAAGGTTGTTGTTCAATTAAACTCCTTTGTTTATTGAATTTTTGGAGAATTTCCTCATTTTTTGCTTCTGGTTTTTCAATTTCATTTATATTGGAAAACGAATAAACTGATTGATTTCTCTTACTGCAACAGCTCTTGTTTTCAAGCAAAAATAAGTTAAATGAATTAGTGGATTGAGTTTGTTGATTCGGTTGTTTCTGAAATTGATCGAGTTCTAATCCTTCATAATTGAAAAACATACTGCCTTCATTTTTCGAATCATTAGAAAACTCTCTTCTTTTTGAAACATGGTTAAATGAATTTTCATTTATCTGGCTTTTCTTGCTTGAATTACTACGTTTTTTGATTTTATTAATAATATTCTTTGATTTTGAGCTATTTGTATCAATACTGAGATGAAAATTATGTCCTATTATTTTTTTTTCTTTCTTAATTTCCTCTATATCTTCTTCTGCAGATTCATTAATCTTTGTCATGCTTACAAGAGAGTTTCCTAGTTTAATTTCTTTTAACGATTGTTCCTCTTCGCAATCATTTATTCTATTGATACTAATGAAAGGCTTTTCGAAATGCAAGCTTGGGAAGTGATTCATTGAAGAAATCTTGCTTTCTTCGAATGTTTTCATAGATTTTGTGAATTTCTCATATTCTTCTATATCTTTTTCAGAGATTTCCTCGAGACTTTGAGAACATTCACTCAGGAAATCTTCTTCCATTATATAGTATTTCTTCAGGAAATTTTTGAATCTCAAATAGGAGATTCTTATTGAATTTTTAAAGTTTAAAGCATTTAATGTTTTATAAGGTTTTCTTGAGAATTTTATCCGTTCTTTTTGTTGGGGATTAAAAGTGTGGATTTTGATTATTCGATGGCGATCAGGGATATAATGCAAATAGGGACAGTCTGATGTTATATGATGGTTTTGCTTGCAGGCGAAACATTTCAAACCTAATGAATTGTATTTCTTTTCTAAAGTTATTTGATCTCTTATCATACAATATTTTTCCTTGAAGAAATAGGAAAATTTATTAGATTTAAGATTATTCTCTATATTTATATACATAATCATCTGGACTTTGAGACAAAATATCTAAGAAATCTAATCTTTTTATCAAAAATAATGTGGTATAATCTTTGCTTTTTGCTGAACTGACTCTTTGAAGCCCACTGAAAAAAGAGTTTTCCCCAAAGCAATTCCCTTCCTTTTTTAAAAAAATTTCGCTTTATTTTTACACAAGAAAATAATGAGAAAAACTAATAGTTCTTGTAAAATTGTGTTTTTTTCTTTGGTTTTTCCTATATTGCTGTCGTTTATAAACAATTCCACTTTCCCTTTAACAATGAAATAGATCTCACAATCATCTTTAACCTTATCCTTTATAAAAAAACTCATAAAATAAAGAGATAAATGATTAATATTTACTGAAAATATTAAATCTTCAGGAGTAAGACGAATTTCTTGCATTTTATACATCAATTGCCTCAAGACATTATCGGAGAAATTCGCGAAAAACATTGGATATTTGTTTAAAAATGATCCATGTGCTTCAAGAAACAACTCTTCCTTTAGCGATTTCGAAAGAGTATTGATGATTTTATCCTCAATTTTTTGGTTTTGAGTCAATTCCACTTTCCAAATAAACCTTAAATACTCTCTAATTTTCATTTGTAAATTCAGTGTGATTTTTTTTCTTTCCATATATTTGTTTATCACAAACATATTATTCCTATTTACGATAAAAAATTTTTATTAAGGATGAAAAATTGAAGATAAAAAATTGATAAAAATTAATTACAATAAAAATTCAGAACCATAAACAATTAACAACAAAAAATTAATAAAAAATTAAAAAAAATAGGAAATTATTCTAACATAATATATACAATTCAATGCATATAATAACCGAAATAATGATAATTAATTTTAAATGAATAAAAATAAAAAATTTAATAAAAAACCAATAAATCATACTTAAACAAGATATTTTCTCTATTGATTTCTGCAACAATCGTTCCAATAGAATTAATAACATATGCGAAGACCATACATCCAACCACTACAGTGAATATAGAAAAGCACACTTCTTCTGTATTCTGAGCTGTAAAATCTCCATATCCTACTGTCATTATTGTCACAGTGCTCCAATACAAAGCGTAAATATATTGTGTGGAAACAGGTTCATTCACTAAATTTTTGACAGTGAGCCATGTATCGTAATTCGGTTCATCTATATGATGAAAAGCCAATAGGAACCAAAAAGCAGCAAAAAGATGTAAAATTAAAAAAGAAACAAATAACAAATTAACCAATTCTATTAAACTCATATGAACTCTCATGGATAATCTGAATTTTTCGATTAATCTATGATATAATGATCGAAACGTCATGGCTCGTAAATAGAAGACAAATTTGAAAAGTGCAAAAGAGTTGAAACCATGCAAATTGATTAGAATGTCGGTTAGCAGATAATCAATGAAAAAAATGAAAGCTGTGATTATATCGAAAAGGAAATTGTTTTTTATGTAATTCTTTGCTATTTTATTACGAGCTACTACCATAAAACCATTATAAAAATAAGCCGTATTGAAATTTAGAATCATATCGAAAGAGAAAAATGCTGTGATGAATAAATGAAGAATTTGTGGGAAATCATTGCCAAAACACACGTCCATTGGAATGTAGAAAAACAAGAAAATTATTAAGAGGAAATGCATAATATCCCAGAAAACCTTAAAGCTCTCAAAAGGGTATATCACAGACACATTTTCATTGAGATATCGAAAGAAATAACTGAATAAATGCCTCACAAAAACGAAAATATTCTTGAAAAATGTAAAATTTAAGACTTTTTGAAAAAAAAAAAAAAAAAAACCGATAGAAAATTTAAGAAAAAAGCATTTTTTTCAAAAAAATCCGATTTTAATTTTAATAGAAAATTGAATGATTTTTTTTTTATAAAGGAAATACAATACCTTATAATTTTTTTCTGCGCTGCTTTGAAAAAACACTTTATCGTTGATCATATTGAACATTTCTTCAGTCACATTTTTCAGATTCTGATAGAAAAGAAACTTTTTAAGCCGAATAATGAATTTCCGAACTGAAGGAATCAAATAATTATCTATTTTAATCTCCCTCTTTTGTTTGTATTCTATTAAATTTAATAATTTTTTTTTATATATAGTCAGTCAGTAAAAAAAAACCAATAGAATGATTCAATACGTTTTTCCTTTGATCTTTTAGCATAAAAAGATTATTTTCACTATCATCTATTGAATGTTTTTGTAATAAATTGAGTTCATTGTCGTTTTCTCGATAATTTAAGGTGTTTTTGAAAGGTTTTGATGTTTGAATTTCTTCAGTTTCATCATAAATTCCTTCTATTTATTTATAATTTTTTAAAGGAAATGTAAAGAAATATTGTGGTTTTTTTGAAGAGACTTGTTTGGGTAATTCTGGTGTTTGCATTGTCATTAGAAATTGAATGAAAACTATCTTTTTTTGGATAAATTAATGCAGTCATTTGTGTTATTATATTAGATTAAAGAAAAAAAGACTCAGAGATTAATTTTTATATATTTTTTTATTTTGTATTCATTTAAAAAAAATTACCAACTGATCACAATTTTCTTCTTTTTTTCAAATTCATCATAAAACAACTAATTTTTTCTGAAAACTCATTTTTTATTTTTTATCAAATTATTAACAAAATCAATGGAAAATCCCTTTTTTTTAAAAATCTCTTTTTTTCAAAATAAAATAAATCCCATTTTTTTTTTTCTTAATTAAATACAAAATTACATAAAGGGAATTTTTTTTCTAAAATAAAAATTCACTTTTATATTAT
>JFJP01034765.1_pt1 | contig 19752 bp, 16 predicted proteins | sample 431651 | NCBI WGS metagenome assembly JFJP01 (sample SAMN02602958, study PRJNA72255) | Microbial mat metagenome, whole genome shotgun sequencing project. | biome: fresh water; feature: sink hole; material: water; isolation source: purple microbial (photo- and chemosynthetic) mats found in...
AGTTCCTGGAAAATTCTTTGCCCAACGATGTTCTGGAGGCAGCGCGCATAGACGGGCTCACTGACTTCGGCATACTCCTTCAGATCGTTTTTCCGCTGGCCAGGCCCGCGATGGCGGTACTCGGCATCGTCACCTTCGTCGGTTCGTGGAACAACTTCACCGGGCCGCTAATCCTGTTGCCCAAGATCGAGGCTACGACGTTGCCGGTGGCCCTCAGCCTGCTCAACAGCCGCGTCGACAACAACCAGGGCGCCCTGATGCTGGGCAACGCACTGACGCTGTTGCCGTTGATCCTTATTTTCGTCTTCTTTTCCAAGCAAATCATCTCCGGTCTTACTGCCGGCGCGGTCAAGGGCTAGGGGGGTGCCATGAGCATAAAAATCAAGGGTTCGAGGAATCAGGCCTGGTATCCATACCTGTTCGTCAGCCCGTTCTTCGTGCTGTTCTGCATTTTCGGGCTCTACCCTATCCTCTACTCGATCACGACCTCGTTCTTCGACTGGAAACTGATAGGCACCTCCACGCCCAAGTTCGTCGGATTGGGAAATTATACCAATGTGCTGACCCAGGATCCGTTCTTCTGGAAGGCTCTTTTCAATACGGTAATCCTCCTCGTGACCGGCTCGCTGCTCCAGCATTTCATCGCCATTCCGCTGGCCATCATGATCAACAGCAAGGCGGTCAAGGGCAAGGAATTTTTCAAGACCTCGTTCTTCCTTCCGTACATCACGAGCACCGTATCGGTGGTCATCATCTTCGGTGTGCTCTTCGATACGAATTACGGACTGGTAAACTGGTTGATCGGCTTTTTCAGTGACGGCGCAAAGACCCGCTGGTTGCAGGAGTCCTTTGGCATCAAGGTGGTCCTGTCGGTCGTGCTCAACTGGAAGTACATCGGATGGAACATGGTCATCTATCTGGCGGGCCTGCAGGCCATTCCGGTTGAGCTCTACGAGGCGGCAATGATAGACGGTGCTTCGACCCTCCGGAAGCATCTTTCCATCACGCTACCGCAGCTGCTGCCCATCATATTCTTCGGCGTCGCGCTGTCGATCATCGGCGGCATGCAGATTTTCGAAGAGCCGTATATCCTGACCGGTGGCTACGAGAACCTGGGCGGACACCAGAATTCCGGCCTGACGGCAGCGTATTATCTTATGTTCACCGCCTTCAAGGCGTATCGTCTCGGCAAGGGCAGCGCCATAGCCTGGCTCATCTTCCTGGTGATCCTGGTGCTGAACGGCGTCAACCGGTTGGTAACCAAGAAACTCGAAGGTTAAGAAATGACATGGACGAGACGGCGGACACCCGCCGCCTCGTCCATGTTCATTGCCCTGACACCGTTCCCGCGATTGCTACCGGCTTGTACGCGCGAACCCAGTCGACCGCCATGGTCCATGGCAGGCTTTCATTGTCTATGCCCTTGCTTCCGCCCCAGTCTCCCCCGCAGGCTATGTTAAGGATAAGGTAATACGGCGTATCGAAGGGCCAGGATTTCCATCCCGCGCCGTCGTTCTGATACGCATGCACCTGTAGGCCGTCCACGTACCAGCGCAGGTATTCGGGCGTCCATTCAAGGCCATATACATGGAACTCGTCCATGGCGTCGGGCACCGCTACGGTCGTTCCCTTCTGGGTTCCGATTCGGTGGTTGTAGGCCGCAGTATGGACGGTGACGTGGACGATGCCGGGCTCGTAGCCAACGTGTTCCATGATGTCTATCTCGCCGGAGTCCGGCCAGCCCGAACCGTACGCCGCCTGATTTTCAGGCAGCATCCATATCGCGGGCCAGCTGCCCCGGCCGCGCGGTAATCGGGCCCGTACATCGAGGCGTCCATAGAGCACGGGCTTGCGCCCGCGCGTTTCCAGCTTGGCGCTGGTATAGGGCCAGCCGGCCTTTTTTTCCTTCCGCGCCTCCAGTATCAGGCAACCGTTCTCGACACGCGCGTTGTCCGGCGCATTGGTATAATACTGCAGCTCGTTGTTGCCGTAGCCGCCGCCGCCCGCGATGAAGCGCCAGACCGACGTGTCGATTTTTGTACCCCTGAATTCGTCCGACCAATCAAGTACGTAGCCGTCGTACTGCGCCGGTCGTTCAACGGCACAACCGGTGAGTGAAAGGCAGGCGAGGCCGGCGAGGCAGCAGAGCGAAATCGCTGCCAGTGGTTGCCTTGCTAGGCCTGGAATGGTCGTCCGAGAGTGGCTGGTGACTTCTGTATACGTATACATGGCTTAATTATACGCCCAGCTCAGGGTTCTGGCAATGGAATCGTGCCGGGCTATGGCGCGATACTGCTGGTGTGTTTCGTAATAATCCAAGAGCCGTTCAGGCGTTGCAGGTTCAGATGGTCAATACGGCGTTCCATGACATCACCGGATGCAAGGAGATAACCTACATCCGCTTTTGCAACAACGTCACTGACCAGGTTCAGGTTCCAGATGGAAAAGCCGGTCAGGTTCCATAGTGGCAGTTCGGCGGGTTCTGGCGAGTCCGGATTGTCCGCTGCCACGGGTATCGTGCCTGGAAGGCCGCGCCGCATCGCCGCCATGGCCGCCAGCGCATAGAGGTCGCGCCTATACGGCGGACCCTCGGGCGACCGCAGCACGGAGTCTATGAACGGCATGTCGAGGGAAGCCAGGGCGTTGCCGTAGCGTTCCACGAGTTCCACGGCGGAGAGTCCGGCGCTCAGCGGTGCGCCGAAGCGCCTTCGAGCCAGGGGAATGCCGATTGAGGCCGCAAGCACAACGAGGAGGGCAAGAGCCACCATGGGAAGCGTGTGACGGGAAAGCCGGTCGGTGAACCGGTTGAAGGTAACAACGATGGCATCTCGACTACGCGCCACGTTCAGGCTGGTTCTGCTGAGGTGAACCAGAGCGTTTCCGGACGAAAGCACTCCGGCTGCAGCCGCCCAGCTTCGCAACTCGGCCTGCACAACGGATTCCAGACCCGCTTCGTGCGATTTTTTCACCGCGTGGCCCGTGATGAAGCGTCGAAGCTCCGGTACCAATTCAGATGCCCCGCCGATAACCTGCTGTATGTAGTCTCCATGACGCTCGATATCCAGGAGAAGCAGGATATTGTTAGAAAGAATTCGCCGTTGCGCCTGCATGGCCAACAGGGATGCAACACCGTGACTTACACCGTTACTGACCTGCTTTTTTTCAGACCGCGCAAGCAGGATGAAGCCGTCTCCGCATTTCCGCAGATTTTCGATGTCGACACTGACCGGATCGAGCGTGCCGCTTGCGTAGGCGGTCTCGAGTCGGCTGATCAGCTGCCCCAGCGAATCGAGCCCAAGCTCCGAGAAGGCAACGGTAGTACCCTGGTTCGGAATGCAGAGGCACATCATGCTTGCGTGGACGGCAAAGCCGAGCGATGGTATCTCGTCGACCTGACTTTCCGATCCGAGTAGCACGCACTGAAACTCGTCCGCCTTCTTCCAGTTGTTGCCGCCAAGACCTTTTTCCGATGTCAGCGCGAAGGCGGAAACCGCTCGGCCGTCGAAGTCGATGGTTTCAAAAAAGATGTGTTTGACGCTCACAGGCAGGCTCTCCGGGGAACGCAGTATCGTACTACCGCCTGTATTGAAGATCGGAAATGTCTGGCTGGACGACTGCATCTGAGCCCTTCGATCGCTGCCAAATCGAGTTTCATTGGGTAATTGTAGGGATGTACTGACCCTTTGTCGAGCATACAACCTGACGGCGTACGTCCAGATACATTATCAAAATGCCACGCTTCGAGATGGCGCTTGCCCGTCAAATTGTGTATATTCAGAAAACCATAAAAGCGGCACAACAGACAGTTCGCAAGGAGCCCGTATGTTCGAATCGATTAAGCAGGTTGATCCAGTTCTGCTTGCGCTTGTCGCCACATTGTTCACCTGGGGCGTTACGGCTCTGGGAGCGGCGCTGGTGTTCTTCTTCAAGGAAATAAACCAGAAGGTGCTCAACACGATGCTCGGCTTTGCTGCGGGGGTCATGATAGCGGCAAGTTTCTGGTCGCTCTTGAACCCCGCCATAGAAATGGCAGAGGCCATGGGCATGAACCCGGTGGTTACCGCCGTGCTGGGATTCCTCTCTGGAGGAGCCTTCCTGTTGCTGGTCGACAATGTGCTGCCTCACCTGCACCCCGGCTTGAACATGGATGAGGCTGAAGGCGTCAAGACCTCGTGGCAGCGCAGCGTGCTCCTGGTGCTGGCGATTACCCTGCACAACATACCGGAAGGCTTGGCTGTCGGCGTGGCATTTGGCGCACTGGGTGTTGCCGGCACCGGTTCCTCTCTCGGGGCAGCGATAGCATTGGCCATCGGCATTGGTATCCAGAATTTCCCCGAAGGCGCCGCGGTCTCCATTCCCCTTCGCAGGGAAAAGGTATCCAGGGCCAAGGCGTTCTTCATCGGGCAGTCATCCGGCATCGTGGAGCCTATCGCGGGAGTCATCGGCGCTGTTCTGGTGGTGACGATGCAACCGCTCCTGCCCTTCGCCCTGGCGTTCGCCGCGGGCGCCATGATCTACGTGGTGGTGGAGGAACTGATTCCAGAGGCCCAGCAACACGGCAGTTCTGACTTCTCCACGACCGGCGCCATGATAGGCTTTGCCGTGATGATGATGCTGGACGTCGCTCTGGGATAGGGAACGTCCGTAGCTTCTACAGGTTGCGCGCGATGCTGTCCATCAGCTCGTCGACGATGGCGTCGTCGCCGGCGCGCACCCTGTCTATCAGGCAGTGCTTCATGTGGTGTTCAAGCACGACGAGCGACGCCTTGGCCAGAGCGCCGCGCGCCGCTGCGATCTGCGCCATCACATCGTCGCAGTAGATGTCTTCCTCAACCATGCGCTTGATGCCCCGCACCTGCCCCTCTATCCTCGCCAGCCTCGCTGCCAGAGAGCGCTTCAGTTCATCCGGCCTCTCCGTCTTCCTGCCCGCGCATGCGTGACAGCTTTCCTTGTTTTCTTCTCCTGATTCTTTTTCCATATCTTATTTTTTCCCCTCTCTTCTCTGTGTCTCTGTGCCTCTGTGGTTCAAATTTCCTGCCTTTATATTTGGGGTAAAGGCCCGCAGCCTGAGCGCGTTGGTCACCACCGACACCGATGACAGCGACATTGCCGCCGCTGCGAATATCGGGTTGAGCAGCGGCCCCCCGAACAGGTACAGCACTCCCGCCGCCACCGGTATGCCCAGGATATTGTAGCCGAAAGCCCAGAACAGGTTCTGCTTTATGTTGCGCATGGTAGCCCGTGACAGCGCGAGCGCTGCCACCACGTCGGACAGGTCGCTGCGGGCCAGCACGATGTCTGCGGACTCCGCGGCTACGTCTGTACCCGAACCGATCGCGATGCCCACATCTGCCGCCGCCAGTGCCGGCGCGTCGTTGATGCCGTCGCCAACCATCGCGACAAGCTTGCCAGCGGCCTGCAGGCTCCGCACCGCCGCTGCCTTGTCTTCCGGCAGCACCTCAGCCACTACCCGGTCAACGCCGACCTCGCGCCCGATGGCCTCCGCGACAGCCCGCGAATCGCCGGTTATCATCGCCGTCTCTATGCCCAGCCGCCTGAGCGCCGCAACCGCCGCCGCGCTGGTCGGCTTGACCACGTCGGCCACCGCCACGAGTCCCGCGAGCGCTCCATCTACAGCCACCAGCATCGCCGTCTTGCCGTCCGCCGAGAGTCGGGCCATGTCGGCAACCGCCGCCGACGCGTCGATGCCCCGTTCCGACATCATGCGGGCGTTGCCTACGAGGACGGTCCGTGCTCCTACGAGCGCCTCGATGCCGCGCCCAGGCTCCGCCGAAAGCCGTGCTATCGCCTCGAGGGACAGACCCCGGCTTTCAGCCGCCCTGACTATCGCCGCGCCCAGCGGGTGCTCTGACCCCTTCTCTGCGGCAGCCGCCAGCGCCAGCACCCCGTCCGGGGTCAGCCCCTGATCGTCCGGGGACAGGCCCTGCTCCGCGCCGGCTGATAACGCAGCCATCGGGTATGCCTTGACCGCCACGACGGTCGGCTTGCCAACGGTGATGGTGCCGGTCTTGTCCAGCACGATCGCCCTGACTCGGTGCGCGTTTTCCAGCGCCTCGCCGCCCTTGATAAGGATACCCAGCTGGGCTCCCCGGCCCGTGCCCACCATGATGGCCACCGGTGTAGCCAAGCCCAGCGCGCAGGGGCAGGCTATCGTCAGCACCGCCACGAACACGCGCACCGCAAACTCGAAGCTCTGTCCCCCGAGCAGCCAGGCGCACGCCGAGAGGAACGCTATGGCGACGACGACCGGCACGAAGATGCCTGACACCTTGTCGGCAAGCGCTGCGATCGGCGCTTTCGAGCCCTGCGCCTCCTCGACGAGCCTGACGATGCGCGCCAGCGCGGTGTCTGTCCCCACGGCCGTAGCCCGGAACGTGAACATCGACGGGCCGTTCACCGTGGCGCCGGAAACCCTGTCCCCTGGTTCCTTGCCAGCCGGCATGCTCTCGCCGGTCAGCATCGATTCGTCGATGCTGGCGTTCCCGTCCACGATGACCCCGTCCACCGGCACCCGTTCGCCGGGCCGCACGCGGATGATGTCGCCCACGGAGACTTCCTCGACGGGTAGCTCGAGGTCTGTCCCTCCCGAAACGATGACAGCGGTCTTGGGCGCCATGCCCATCAGCTTCTTTATCGCCTCCGAGGCCTTGCCCTTCGACCTCGCCTCCAGGAATTTGCCGAGGAGTATCAGCGCGATGATCACCGCGACCGTCTCGAAGTACAGGTGCTCTGTCCCCGAGGGATCGCCGAGCACCACCTGCACGGTCGACCACACGCTGTACACCATCGCCGAGCTCGTGCCGATCGCTATCAGGCTGTCCATGTTCGGCGCCCGCCTTAGCAGAGCCCTGGCCCCCACGGAATAAAATTTCCGCCCGGCCCAGATCGCCGGCAGCACCAGGAAGAGCTGCGTCAGCGCAAAGTTGAGCGGGTAATCCATCGGGTGCAGGATTTCCGGCAGAGGCAGACCCGCCATGTGTCCCATCGATATGTACAGAAGCGGTATTGAAGACGCAAGGGCGACGACGAAACGCTGTTTTTGCCAACGCGCTTCGCGCCCCTTGGCCTCTGCGTGTTCGTCCACCGCCGCCGGGCCAGCGTCCGCGGCGAACGTCTCGTAACCGGCTTCCTGTATGGCGAGTTTGATTTCGGACAGCCTCGTAACGCCGGGGTCCCAGCTGATCGACAGCTTCTCCGACGCAAAGTTGACCGAGGCCGACGACACGCCGGCCACCTGGCTCACCGCCCGCTCAACGGCCGCAGAGCAGGCTGAACAGGTCATGCCGCCTATCGGAACGGTAGCGGTCCTCGCGGCGACCGGCAGCACCGCCTCGTAGCCGGCTTCCTTGACGGCTTCAGCCACCGCTTCGAGTCCCGTCGCCGCCTCATCATACTCTATAGTCAGTTTCTCAGACGCAAAGTTCACCGAGGCCAGCCTGACGCCGGGGACAGACCCCGCGGCCTTTTCCGTAGCCCGCGCGCAGACGGCGCAACTCATGCCCCGTATCTCAAGGGTTTCAGTCTTCATGTATACCCCCAGGGGGTATAATACTGGCTTGTCGCGCCAACGTCTATATCGTATCCTCCCTGAGGAGGACGAACATGACCCTGAACAAATCCCGCGCCGCCCTCGGCGCTCTCCTGTTGCTTTTCAGCACCGCTCCTGCCATGGCCCAGAGTACCGACCCGACGGCTGCAATGCCTGATGGTCTCTACGCGGCCATCGAAACCGTCAGGGGCACGATCCTGCTCGAACTGTACGCGGACAAGGCCCCGCTTGCGGTGGCCAATTTCGTCGGCCTCACTGAGGGCTCATTTTCCGCCAGCGGCAAGCCTTACTACGACGGCATCGTGTTCCACCGGGTCGAACCTGGTTTCGTCATTCAGGGCGGCGACCCCAAGGGCAACGGTACCGGTGGCCCCGGCTACAAGTTTCCCAATGAAATCGTACCCGGCCTGAGCTTCAACGCGGCGGGCGTGCTGGGCATGGCCAACGCCGGCCCTGACACCAACGGCAGCCAGTTCTACATAACGCTGGCCCCGGCCGCCTTCCTCGACGGCAACTACACCGTGTTCGGCCGCGTCGCGTCGGGCATGCAGGCAGTCCAGGCCATCCGCAAGGGCGATGCCATGACCCAGGTCCGCATCATCCGCAAAGGCGCGAAGGCCAAGGCGTTCAAGGCCGACAAGACCCAATTCGACGCGGACATCAAGGCGTATGCCGCCAAGGCCGGCGAGCGGGCCAAGGCCGCCCTCGAGCCGCAATTCACGGCCATCAAGGCCCGCGTGCCCGGGTTGACCACTGGAAACGACGGGCTTCTGTACAAGGTCGTCAAGACTGGTAACGGCATACGGCCGTCGGTCGGCGCCCAGGTACGCATCCTGTACACGCTGACGCTTTCCGACGGCAAGAAGCTCGATTCCACGGCGGACCGCAACAACGACCCGTTCAGCTTCAAGCTCAAGTCCGGCCAGGTGATTCCCGGCTTCGACGCCGCGGTGGCCGCGATGAGCTATGGCGAACGACGCATCGTCGTCATACCACCGGAACTCGGTTATGGCGCGGCTGGTGCCGGTGGCGTTGTGCCACCGAACGCCGTCCTCGTCTTCGATATCGAATTGCTGACCCGTTAACTGATACCGGGGCCGGTCCGCCCGGCCCGTGTAAGGCTTGCCGACGCCCTGCCAGTCAGGGCGTCGCGGTCGTGCTTGGACCCCGCCGCGAACAGCAGCGCTCCGCCAGCCAGGGAGAGCCCCGCGGCCCCCAGAAACACCGGCGTGCCGCCCGCCGCGGCCATCAGGAACCCCGCCGCCGGAGCCACGACAGCCCGACCCAGCTCGCTGACCACGCTCAGGCCGAGGTAGCGGCCCATAAGCCGCGGGTCAACGTGTTCCGGCACGAAGCGCGTCTGCACAGCCGAGCCCCAGACCTCGCCAAGCGACAGCACCAGCATCGCGGCGACTATGGCAACAGGTGACCGGAACACGGCAAAGCCAACGAAACCAACCGCAAATGCCAGTTTTGACGCACCGGCTGACGGGCCTATGCGAGCCACCCTCAGCAACCTGCTGGCAGGCAACTGTACGAACACGCAGACGAGCGCGTTCGTCGTCAGCGCCGAACCGTACACCCACAACGGCACTCCCGCGGCGTTGAAATGCAGCGGCAGGAAGCTCTGTATCAGGTCATAGGCTCCCCAGACCAGCGTCATGCCGGCTGTCCAGAGCCAGAACACCCCGTCGCGGCTTATTTCCCGCCAGGCTGACAACGGCGTGCCCGACGTTGGTGAATCCGGCGTGGGGACAGACCCCGAATCCGCCGAACCTGTAGCAGCCTTGTCGAGCTGCTTCCTGCCTGCCGATGATTCGGGGATGGCCAGGGCTATGAAGACGCCTACGAGCAGGTTGAGCGTCCCGGCCACGATGAAGCCTGCCTTGGGTGCCGACATGAATATCGCAACGCCGATCAGCGGGCCCCAGGCAAAGGCCGCGTTCAGCGCAATGCGGTTGAGAGCGTAAGCTTCCGAACGGCGCTCCGCCGGGCACAGGTCGGCCAGGGCGGCGTTGGTCGCCGGACGGTAGAAGGTCCGCGTCATGCCGTTCAGGAAATTGAGCAGCGCCAGCACGTACACGTTGGTGCCGGCAAAGGCAAAGCCGAAGAGCGCCAGCCCGCTCGTAGCCACTCCCAGGATCTGTACCGGCTTGCGGCCCCAGCGGTCTGCCAGGTGCCCGCCCCAGGCGCCGAAGACCACGCTGGCCACCGGCGCCGCGCCGAGCACCAGCCCGAGCGCCCCGAGGCTCACGCCGGCCCTGTTCATGTACAGCGACAGGTACGGCACCACCATGAACCGTCCCGTGGACTCCACCGCGGTGGCGGCGACGAGCAGCCAGACCGGCTGCGGAAAACTCCGGGTGTATGCTAAAACCCTCTGTGCAGCCCGTGTAGCGCTTCGTGCAGTCGTTTTTCCCATGGTGCCGCCAGTATAGCGGGGGACAGACCCCGGGCCAACGACCCCGTGTTGAGTTTTTGGCTGCAATCAGCGATATTTTTATTGTAATGACCGTGGGAGGATGCTGATATGTACCATAGATCCGGATTTTTATTCAGGGCGAAGCTTGCCCTGTGCTTCTTTGCCTTGTCTGCCATGGGACTCCACGCTCAATCCGCTGGAACGGCGGATCCTTACTCCGTGTGGGATCATGCGGACAACCCCGCGGCCTGGAGCCTGTTTCCCGATGCATTGGCGTTCGGTTTCCGTGGCGAGGCCGAGGTTGGTGAGCTGACAGCCTATTCTGGTGGAGCGCTGCCGGGAACCCTCGATATCGCGTATGGCCTCCCTGGCCTCCTGTACCGGTACCGCACCGATGGCGTCGCTGATACACATGAACTGACGAGCGCTTTCGGGTACGGCAACTTTTTAGGCCTGGGCCTGCGGTTCCGCTGGGATGGAAGCGCGGCGGGATCGACGACCTGGGGCTACCAGGATGTCGGCCTCATGCTGCGCCCCGTCAACTACGTATCGTTCTCGGCCAGGATGGACGATATCCTGGACCAGGCCGGCGACGGCTACAGCGGCACGACGCTCGGCCTCTCGGTCCGGCCGCTCGCCTTCGATACGCGGCTTGAAAGCCTGCTCACCCTGAGCGCCGACGCGCGGTACGACGACGGGGGACTGTCCTTTGCCGGGCTCGGCGCGCGGTTCGTGCTCGACAGTTGGCTGAGCGTCCATGGTAGCTACGACTTTTCCACATCGACCATGGGTCTGGGCCTATCCATCGCCCTCTCGAACATGGAATCGAGCGTCGGCTATTCCGGACCCGCGGTCAGCGGAGATCCAGCCGCGGGCACCGCCAGCTTCGGGCAGTCGATGCGGTTGGGGCGGGCCAGCAGGCCTGCCGGCAGGATACTCGGAACGGCGGTGCTGCTCATCGACGAACCCGGCTCGTGGTCTGCTGTTCCGCCGCCCTTCGATTATGATCCCGGATTCGGCGATGAGGTCGCGCTCTGGTTCGACCTGGCCGTCAGTGCCATCGACCGAGCCGCGACCGACCGGTCCATCGGGTATCTCGTGATGGTGGAACCACCGCGCTTCGAGTCGGACGCCAGGGCCCAGGAATTCGGCCGCGTGCTCGGGCGCTTCCGCGCTGCGGGAAAGCCCGTCTACGTCCACGCCCGCGCCATGGACCGCCTCTCGTACGTGTACGCGGCGGCCGGCGCGGAACTCGTCGCCCTTGACCCCAACGGCATGCTTCCCCTCGTCGACGTGGCTGGCTTCTCCCTGTACCTGAAAGACCTGTTCGCGAAAATCGGCATAGAGACCTACAACCTGCAGTCGCACGACACCAAGACCGCATACAACATGTTCACCGAGTCCGGCATGACGCCGCCCGAGCGCGCGATGCTGGAACGCTACGTCGGCGGCCTCGCCGGCCAGTCGTACGAGGTTCTGGACGCGGCGCGCGGTCCCAGGCTTCCGGCCGGCGCCCAGGCTGCCATCGGCTCGGGCCCGTACCTCGATCCCCGGACGGCCGTGCAGGCCGGCCTCGTCGACGAACTCCTGTACCGGGATGAATTCGACGAAGTGGTAGAGGAAAGGACCGGCGGCGCGCCGATGGTGGATCTCCGCTCGTACGCACGTGAACGCGGCCTCTCCTGGGGCATCCCGATCGCCAAAAAGGTTGCGGTCGTGTATCTCTCGGGCAACATCATAGAAGGCCCCGGCGTCGCGGGCCAGTCCATCGGGGATTCCGCCGCCAAACTCCTCGCGGCGCTCCGCGACGACGCCACCATCGCGGGCGTGCTCCTTCGCGTCGATTCAGGCGGAGGCTCAGCCCTGACGAGCGGCCACATAGCCCGCGAAGTCAAAAAGCTCAAGGAAGCCGGAAAGCCGGTCGTCGTCTCCATGGCCAGCTACGCGGCCTCGGGCGGCTACTACATTTCGGCATATGCCGACAGGATACTCGCCGAGGCCGGTACCATCACGGGGTCCATCGGCGTTACGGGCCTCGACTTCAACGCCACCGGCCTGCTTGAGAAACTGGGCATCGGCACCGGCAGCGTCAGCGCCGGCGACAGTGGCGAGTTTGGCAATATCCTCCTGCCGCATCGCGAGGCCGACGCAGCGGTGCAGCGTTCCGCCATCGAGTACATCTACGGCCGTTTCGTCGATGTGGTCGCCGAAGGCCGCACGCTGGACAAGGCCCGGGTGGACGAGCTTGGCAGGGGGCAGATCTGGCTGGGCAGCGAGGCCGTGGAGAACGGCCTGATCGATGCGACCGGCGGGCTCGAAGACGCAAAAGCCGCGATGGTGGAGTTGCTCGGTTCCAAAGCGAGGTACCAGGAATACCAGCCTGGCGAGATGGCGGCTTCACCGCTGCTGGAGCTGCTCGGGGCCCGGGTTGCGGGGATACCCGGCCTTGGCGCTTTTGTTGGCGCCGCTCCTGGCGCAACTTCAGCCACGCTCCAGCGCGCTGTCCGTTTCGTCGACGAGCTGGCGGCGTTCGGTGACGGGCTCCTGTATCTGGCTCCGGAATACCTGTACCGGAACCGCTAGGCTCACTCCTCCTCGCTGAAACCCCTGTTCCGGCCGGCTTCCTTGGCCTGGTACATCAGCCGGTCGGAGACCTCGAGGAGCTCGGCGGGGCTGCTGTGGCGTGATGCCTGGGTTATGCCGTAACTGAGCGTCTTTATCGTAGGAACAGGCTGGGTAACGAGGGGTTCCGTCGCTACCAGGAGCCGGATCTTCTCCATCAGGCCAGTGGCTTCGCGTATGCCGGTTCCCGGCAGGATGAGGCAGAATTCCTCGCCGCCGTAGCGGGAGCATATGTCGGTCTTGCGGACATTCGCCTGCAGCAGGGCCGCGATGTTCCGCAAAGCCTCGTCGCCGGCCGCGTGGCCCAGCGTGTCGTTCAGTTCCTTGAAGTGGTCCAGATCTATCATGACCAGGCAGAAGTCCTGCCTGTAACGTTTCCAGCGCTCCCATTCCTGTTCCAGCAGAATCCAGAAGTGGCGGCGGTTCGTCAGGTTGGTTAGCGCGTCGATCCGTGACAGCCGTTCCAGTTCCTGCGTCCGCTCAGCCACCCGTTGCTCGAGGTTGGCGTTCAGGTCGCGGGCCTCGTTGAGGCTGCGCGTGAAAACCCTCCCCATGGTCACGGCCTGGCTGAACAGGAAAAGGAAGAGCCCGAACCCGAGGGAATAGAACGTGCTGATCAGTTTCTGGTCATGCAGCACGTCATTGGCCGCGGCTGTCACGAGTATCGCGAATCCGGCCAGCATGAAGCGCGCGCCTTTCGTGTGGTGCCGCACTTCCTGGATCAGGATGACGACCAGGTACACGCTGATTGCCAGGATTGCCACCTGGTAGGGCAGGAACCATGACTGCAGTATGAACACGGGGGCGACGAGGGTTATGAATCCCTGTACGGTTCCCAGCGCGACGAGGCCGACCAGCGCGACTTTGATACCCTGCCTGGGAAATATGGTGGAAAGGTACGCCAGAAAGGTAACAGGAATCAGTATCACGCTCAGGTAGGCTATCCGCATGCCGGCGGTTCCACCGAGCGAAGGTATGAGCACGGCAAAGAGCTGCTCTTCGGCAAGGCCAGACTTGAGGGCGGTCAGGAGGCAGAACAGGGCAAAGTACAGGGTGGAGCGCTCTTCGCGCCGCATGAAGTATAGCGCCAGATGGTACAGCGCCATCATGAGTATCGCGCCTATGACCAGGGCTTCCCGCAGCTGCGCCAGAGCGGCAGCGCGCTCGATGGCGGCGGGGCTGCCCAGCCAGACCGGCATCCAGAGTCCGCCCGAAGACTGCACCAGGTTCTCAACCACGACCGTCAGTTCGGCGGTGCTCCGTTCAGGGGTAAACCAGAACGTGCGGGGAACATAGCTCATGCCTGATTCGCCCCAGGTTCCTATTTTTCTTGAATCGACAAAAAAATCCGCTGTTGTGTTCAGGCCCTTGAACCGCAGCGCATGGAGCTCTCCTGCCTGAAGGTCCGTGATGGTAAGCTGGTAGGTACCGGACGAACGTGCCGGCTGCAGCTTGTTCCAGACCGCGGGCACCTTCTGGAGCACGGGCTTCGTGGTACCACGTGGCGTGAACCACCAGGTACCGTCCAGCCTGACCGCTTCATCCTGCGCAGGCGCGGCTAAGATGCCCTGCAGCACCGGAGTTTCAACCCGCCCCCGCGCGCACGCGGACAGACCAAGCCCCAGCACCCCTATGAGTCCCGCCACCACCAACCCGGAAAACCAGCTCCCGCCCTTCATCCTCACTAAACCTCTATTCCTATACTAATCTTTCCCAAAAATCTTTTCCTCATTCTTCTCTGTGTCTCTGTGTCTCTGTGGTTATCTTCTCTTTTATTTTTCTAATCTTCTCTTTCTTGCCTCATCTTACTCGTACACGATCCGCGGCGCCTTCCGTATCGATATCTTCCACGACAGCCCCGTGCCTATGTTGTAGGCCCGAGCGAACGAGCCCTGGTTTATCGCCACGGCCACGTTGAGCACCGAGTTGATGTACACGAGCGGCTCGCCCATGGACACGTCGGCGAATGACTTTGCGTAGACCATCGTGTTCCGGTAGACCTCGCGCGTGTCGTTGCGGATGGACACCTCCACCCGCTTGCCGTAATCCACGCCAAGGCCGATGAACAGCGAGTGCGGAATGTTGGACCAGAGGCTGCCGAAGCGCACGTCCAGCACGTCTATGGTGCCGCCGAGCGTATCGCCGGTCCGTTCCGCGTTCACGTGCGGCAGTTCGACGAGGGAGCTTACGTCAACGGGTTCGCCAAGCGCCTCGAAGGTGAGCTGGCCGGAGGCGAGGCGGGCGCCGGTGTAGGCGTACACGTCGCGGCCGTGGAAGGTGTAGGACAGCTCCGAGCCGGAGAGGCGGTGCGTGTCCTCCTTCAGGATCCGCGCTTCTGCTATTCCCGTGAGCAGCTTCACGTGCGTCAGCGTGCCGTTGTCCGGCGTCACGATGATCTGCCCCGCGTTGGTCCGCACCACGATGCTGCGGCGCGACGTGCCCACGCCGGGGTCGACGACCGACACGAACACGGTGCCTTCGGGCCAGTACTGCACGGTCTGTACCAGTCGGTACGAGGCTTCCCAGATGTTATACTGCGGAATGTCGTGCGTCAGGTCGAAAATTGACAATCTGGGGTCAACCTTGAGCGCGACTCCATACATCGCCGAAACGGCGCCGTCCGAAGTTCCAAAATCGGTCTGATATACGAGTGCCTGTGACATGGTTTCCTTCCTTGGGATCATACGAGGCCAGCTGGCGTCAGAGAATGTGCCGGATGAAGTCCCTGGTGCGCTCTTCCCTGGGGTGGGCAAACAGCTCTTCGGGCGTGCCCTGCTCGACGATCCTGCCCTTGTCCATGAAGACGACGCGGTCGGCGGCGGCGCGCGCAAAGCCCATCTCGTGGGAAACGACCATCATGGTCATGCCATCGTCGGCGAGGCCCGTCATCACGTCGAGCACTTCCTTTATCATCTCCGGGTCGAGCGCCGAGGTTGGCTCGTCGAAGAGCAGCGCCTTGGGGTTCATCGCGAGCGCCCTGGCTATGGCGGCGCGCTGTTGCTGGCCGCCGGAGAGTTGGCGCGGAAAGCGGTCCAGCTTGTCGGAAAGGCCCACGCGCTCCAGTATCGCGGCCGCGTGGTTCCTGGCTTCCGTCGCGGAAACCTTGCGTACGATGCGGGGCGCTAGCGAGACGTTCTCCAGGATGGTCATGTGCGCGAACAGGTTGAAGCTCTGGAATACCATGCCGGCATCCTCGCGGATGCGCCGCAGGTCGGCATGCTTTGCGGTGACGCTGTCGTCGCCTATCCAGATCTCGCCGGAATCCAGTTTTTCCAGCCGGTTGACCGAGCGGAGCAGGGTGCTTTTTCCCGAACCGGAGGGGCCGATGACGAGGACCACCTCGCCCTGTTCCACGGTTAACGACACCCCATCCAGCGCGCGGACGCAATTTCGGGCCGCCGCGCCACCCCGTTCGGGATCGCCGAAGGTCTTGACTGCGTTCTCTATGCGAATGAAGGCGCTCATCGTACCGACTCCCTTTTAAGGCGGCGCTCAAGCGCGCGCACCAGCATGGAAAGGCTTACCGTCAGGCAGAGGTAGAAGAACGCCACCACGTTGTAGGTCTCGAAGAACATGAAGGTGCTCGCGGCATACACCTTGCCTATCTGCGTGATGTCCTGCACGCCGAGCACCGACACGAGGGCGGAATCCTTGACGATGGCGATGAACTCGTTGGCCAGCGCCGGCAGCACGTTGCGCACGGCCTGCGGCAGCACGATGCGGACCATGGTCTGTGAGTGCGACATGCCCAGGGCATGGGCCGCTTCGATCTGGCCCCTGTCAACGCTCTCGATGCCGGCACGGAAAATTTCGGCGATGAAGGCTGCGTAGCCGAGCGTCAGCGCCAGCACGGCCCGCGTCGCGAAGCTGAAGCTCCGTGACTGGAATGCCGCTATGACTCCGAGTTTTATGAGCGGCGAGAGCAGCGCGTTGAGGAGCCCTGCCAAGGCCGGAGCTCCAACGAACGCTATGTAATAGAGGATGACGAGCATCGGGAGGCCGCGCACGAGCTCTATGTAGAACGTGGACGCCTCGCGGAGCGGCCGGGCTCGCGACGAGCGCGCCAGCCCGAGCAGCAGCCCGAGCAGCAGCGACGCCGCATACGACACTACCGCGACGGTCATCGTCACGCCGAAACCCTTGGCTACGGCGCCGAATATGACGCGGTACGACGCGTCTGAAAGCGCCGTACCCACCGCGATGATACCCAGCCCGACCAGCAGCACGAGCCACCACGGCACGCTGCCCGCGAAGCTTGCTGCCCGGTTTTTTTTCATCCCCACAATCCGATTATGGCTGTGCATCCCGTTAGGGCTGGTATTCGAAGAACCACTTGGTGTTGAGCTTTTCCAGCGTGAACGGCGCTACGAGGTCTGACCCCTTCTTGAATATGAAGCCGAACTCCTCGGTGCCCAGCGGGCCGCCGACAGTCTTGAGCTTGCCAGGATTTGCGCCTATGAAGCCCTTGCTCGAGGATGCGTCCATCAGGACCATGTCCACGTCGCCGGCCAGGAGGGCCTGGACGGTCGCGCCGAAGGTCTCGAACAGCTTGATGCGCTTGTTCTGCTCGTCGCCGTCGAGGACGTTGTAGACTGCGACGTAGAAGTTGGTGGTGCCGGCCTGGGCACCCACGAGGAGCTTGGCATCGGCGCCAAAGGCCTTCTCGTCCGCGAAGCGCGTCTCGTTGGCGCGGACCAGCATGAACTGCTGCGACACCATGTACGGCGCGGAGAAGTCCACCTGGGCCTTGCGCTCGTCGTTGATGGTGATGCCGTCCATGCCCACGTCGAACTGGCCGTCGCGGACGGACTGGATCATCAGGTCCCAGCTGGAGAGCTTCCAGTCGACCTTGGCGTTCAGTCGTTTTGCTATCTCGTTGACGGCGTCATATTCCCAGCCCACCGACTTGCCGGTCTTGGGGTCTACGAAGTTGAGCGGTGTGTAGGCGTTCTCGGTAACGGCGACGATGACCCGGCCCTTGAGGTCGGGCAGGCCGGCGGCGCTCATCACGGGTTTTGCTGCAGGCGCGGGAGCCGGTGCTTCCTTGGTACCGGTGGCAAAGGCCCCGGCTGCGGCGATGGTCGCGATCAGTACGAACGCGATAGTTGATTTCTTCATGTCTGGTTCCTCCTGGGTGTCCTGCTTCATGCACGCAGGTGCACCTGTCATTTGTACACCGCATCGCGGCCCCGTACAAGGGCGATCCCGTGACGAAAACTTGTATTCCGGTTTATGCTCGGCCCATGAACCAGCCCACAGACATCCTTGGCCTGAGCTTCCCCGCGTTCATGGCCCAGAGCGGCCTGGCTGCCGGCAAGGCTTCCAGCCTCCGGCTTGCCTACGCTGCCGCGCTGCGCGAGGGCCATTGGGAACCAGGCCGCTTCCTGTCCCGGATCGACGCCGCGGGTCTGTCCCCGCGCTTCCAGGTTGGCCTCCTGAAGCTCGTCCGCGCGGTATCCGAGGATGGTGATTTCGGGCTAACGAGCAAGGCCGTGCTGGCGCTGGCTGACGGTGCGACGGTGGAATGCGTGCTCATACCGTCGCCGGGCGGCAAGGCCAGTCTGTGCGTGTCCTGTCAGGTGGGCTGCCGCATGGGCTGCGCATTCTGCGAGACGGGGCGGACGGGTCTGACCCGCAGCCTCACCGCCGCCGAGATAATCGCGCAGGCTGTTACGGTCCGCGCGGCGCTTGGCTGGGAATTCAGAAATGTGGTGTTCATGGGCATGGGCGAGCCGCTTGATAACTTCAACGGCGTCGCGGGCGCGCTTGCGGTGCTGTTCGATCAGGCGGGTCTGGGGCTGGCGCAGGAGCGGGTAACGGTGTGCACGGTGGGTCTGCCGGAGGGCATCGCGCGGCTCAAGGCTCTGGGCTACCGTAGGCTCGGGCTGTCCATAAGCCTCAACGCGCCGGACGACCAGATCCGCTCGGCGCTGATGCCGGTCAACCGCGCGTTCGGCACAGCGGTACTCGCGGATGCCCTGGCGGCGTTCCCTTCACGGCGCAACTTCGCGCTCGGGGTCAACTACTGCCTGATACCGGGCGTTAACGACGGCCCCGGCGCGGCTGCGGGCGTAGCGGCTTTCGTGGCGCAGGTGGGCCGCGCCCTCGTCAACGTGATTCCCTACAACCCTGGCACTGACCCCATCGGCCGCGCGCCGACTGAACCTGAAATCGACGCCTTCGTCACGGCGTTGCGGGCCGCTGGCCTTGATGCGCGCGTACGGGCTCCGAGGGGCAGGGCGCTGATGGCCGCCTGCGGTCAGCTCGGAGGCTCGGAGGCTCGGTCGCAGACCGCTGAGGGTCTGGCTACTATTCCACCACGCGCTGAATATACGCGCTGTAATCCTTGACGATGGGGTCATAGGCTCGGTCGAAGAGCGGGCTGGAAATCATGAAGTCCGCCGTGGCGCGGTTGCAGGCCATCGGAATGTTGTATACGACGGCAATGCGCAGCAGTGCCTTCACGTCCACGTCGTGCGGTTGCGGCGACATCGGGTCCCAGAAGAAAATAACCAGGTCTATGTCACCTTCGGCTATGGACGCGCCCAGTTGCTGGTCCCCGCCCAAAGGGCCGGACTTGAGCAGTTTGATGCTCGCCTTTGGAGCGGTAGCGCCTCCCTCGGTGGTGCGCTTGCGCTCGATTGTTTCGCCTACGAGCTTGCCCGTCGTGCCGGTGCAGACCAGGTCGTGCTTCAGGAGCGAGCGCCAGTTGTATTCCACCCAGCCCACGAGGTCCATTTTCCTGTTGTCGTGCGCCACCAGCGCAATGCGTTTCTTGGCTAGCATGCTGTTCTCCTTCTATATACATCGTAGTTTCAAGGAGAAGCTCATCCGAGCGCAAGCCCGTCAAGCGGTATATCCCGTTCATCCATCGGTACCAGTTCGACCAGTTGCGACTCATAGCCGTAAGCCACGGCGCAAAAGTTCCCCGCCGCGCGCCCGAGCCGCCCGCGGGCAGTCGCCACGCCAGCCAGGAAGCGGTCGTAATACCCTTTGCCGCGGCCGAGCCGCCCGCCGGCACGGTCAAACGCTAGCCCGGGTACCAGTGCCAGTGTCGGTACCTTCGCGATGTCGTCATGCGAAAGTGCGGTGAGCGACTCAGGCGGAGCCGGTATGTCCCACCGGTCGCGGGGCCAGT
>JFJP01044964.1_pt1 | contig 19752 bp, 19 predicted proteins | sample 431651 | NCBI WGS metagenome assembly JFJP01 (sample SAMN02602958, study PRJNA72255) | Microbial mat metagenome, whole genome shotgun sequencing project. | biome: fresh water; feature: sink hole; material: water; isolation source: purple microbial (photo- and chemosynthetic) mats found in...
ACATTGAAGGAATACGCCAAAATACTCCTTCTGTTCATGTGTTGAAAAATATCACTATCGTTCAGTCACCGGGAAAAAGGATTGAAAAAGGGACGATTGTTATTCGAGACGGTATGATCCAATCTGTTGGGGCTGTAGTAATAATCCCGGCTGATGCGCGGGAGTGGGATTGCACCGGATTAACCGCCTATGCCGGATTGATCGATCTCTATTCCGATTATGGTCAGCCAAAAGTCAAACCACAAAGCGGGCAAACGGAACAGCCGCGTGGTGCAAATTATTGGAACGGAAATGTGAAAGCGAATTATTCCGTTGCGGAGAACTTTCTTCCTGACAAAGATGCTGCTGAAAAATATCGCGCGATGGGATTCACAACAGTACTTTCTGTTCCTCAAAACGGAATATTTAAGGGAAGCAGCGCTTTGGTGAATCTTGGGAGCAACGAACCAAATACGCAAATATTGCTCTCGAATGTATTTCAACATTCTACGATAGTGCGTGAGAATTTTCCGAACGATGATCCTGATTCTCATATGGGTGTGATAGCATCGATGCGACAAACATTGATCGATGCAAAATGGTATTCCAATGCTCAGAAGATCTACGCAAAGAATCCCAATCAGCCGCGTCCTGAAGAGAACGCAACGCTTGCTTCGCTTGAGAATGTTGTGGCAGGGAAACAATCGTTGGTGATCGAAACAAACGATGAGTTGAAAGAATTACGCGCATCGAATATTGCTAAAGAATTCTCGCTGAAATGGATCGTACGAGGAAATGGTTTTGAATACCGGCGTATCGAAGCGATCAAAGATATGAACGTATCGGTCATTCTCCCCGTGAATTTTCCAGACGCACCCTATGTTGAAACTCCGGAAGATGCATACACTGCAGGATATGAAGATCTGCGCCATTGGGATTTTGCTTCTGAAAATCCTGCACGGCTGAAAAAAGCTGGTATTAATTTTGCGCTGACGGCAAATCAATTAAAGGATATCGCAAAATTTCGGACGATGGTAAAAACCGCGATTGATTGCGGACTGTCTCAGGATGATGCATTAGCTTCGCTGACGACGATTCCGGCACAGTTGGTTGGGATGGAAAAACAACTCGGAACAATTGAAGCGGGAAAGATTGCGAATCTTGTAATAACAGACGGAAGTTTGTTTGCAGAAAAAACAAAAATTCGTGAATCGTGGATTGAAGGAAATCGTTATGAAGTAAATGCGAATCAGAGCGTTGATCTCCGCGGAATGTGGAGCTATTCGCTTCAATACTCAAATGCAGTAATGGATTCCGGTTCATTGGATATTTCCGGTGAGATCGATGCCCAAGTGATCAATGTTCTAAAAGGATCGAAGTCTGCAAAAGCACAATCTGGAATATTGTCGCAAAACCAATTCACCCTCTCGTTTGACGGCGATTCGCTTGGGATGAATGGTGTTGTTCGCTTTTCTGGATCGATAAATGAAAACGTGATTGCAGGATTGTATGAATTGCCGGATGGAAGGTCGGGTTCGTGGAGTGCAAAACGAAACAAAATGTTTGCAGAAAAACCGGATACGGCAAAACCTACGGTTCCTCTCTGTTCAAGTAATGAACTTGTTTTTCCGGACGGTGCATTTGGGCGAAAAGAAATTCCAAAACAACAAGATGTTCTTGTAAAGAATGCAACACTCTGGACGAGCGGTCCGCAGGGAAATCTTGAAGAAACAGATCTGTTGGTGAGTAAAGGAAAAATTACTAAAATTGGCAAAGGACTTTCCGCACCAAGCGGTGTGGTAGTGATCGATGCAAAAGGAAAGCATGTCACTTCCGGATTGATTGATGCACATTCACATACCGCTATTTCCGAAGGGGTGAATGAAGCGGGACAGGCGATCACCGCAGAGGTGCGTATTGGTGATGTGATCAATGCAGATGATATCAATATTTATCGTCAACTTGCCGGCGGATTAACAGTGGTTAATCAACTGCACGGATCAGCAAATGCCATCGGCGGACAAAACTCCGTGATCAAATTACGATGGGGAATGCTTCCGGAGCAAATGAAGTTCGAAGGTGCAATTGCGGGAATTAAATTTGCTTTGGGTGAAAATCCTAAACAATCCAATTGGGGAGAGAAATATACAACGCGGTATCCGCAGACACGTATGGGTGTTGAGCAGATTATCCGCGATGGATTCACTGCTGCGCGAGAATATGATAAATCAATGAGCAATGCAAAAGCGAATGCCAATGTTATTCCACCCCGAAGAGATTTGGAATTGGAAACGTTAGCCGAAATATTGAATAAGAAACGACTTATCCATTCTCATTGTTATCGTCAGGATGAGATCATGATGCTACTGCAGGTCTCGGATGATTTCGGATTCCAAATCGGAACATTGCAGCACATTCTTGAAGGATATAAAGTAGCCGATGAGATCGCAAAGCGAGGAGTTGGTGCATCGGCGTTCAGTGATTGGTGGGCGTATAAATATGAAGTGATCGATGCGATTCCGTATGCCGGTAAATTGATGTTCGATGCGGGTGTATTAGTTTCATATAATTCCGACAGCAATGAGATGGCTCGACGAATGAATCTGGAAGCAGCAAAAGCAGTGAAATACGGCGGTGTTAGCGAGATCGATGCATTGAAATTTGTCACATTGAATCCTGCAAAACAATTGAGGATTGACAATCGTGTTGGTTCGATTGAAGTGGGAAAAGATGGTGATTTTGTTATCTGGAGCGGACACCCGCTCTCAACATACACGATCTGTGAACAGACATGGATCGACGGTCGGAAATATTTTGATCGGAACGAGGATGCGGAAATGCGTTTGGATATCCAAAAGAAAAAAGCGGAACTTGTTCAGAAAGCATTGAAGTCCAAAAAGAAAGGATCGGGTCCTTCGCCGGTTATGAAGCGTTCTTCAACATATTCCTGCCATGAGGAAGAACATATAACTGAATTGGAAAAAGAGGTGAACGAATGAGAATACCAATCAGAATACAGAAGTCAGGAGACAGAATGAATTATCTCAAAATCATTATTTCTGCAGTTCTATTGTCCATTGTCCATTGTTCATTGTCAATTGCTTCCACGCCTGTCCCCGCAAAGAAACAGGATAAGCCGATTGTGCTCGTTGGCGGTACAATTCACACTATAAGCGGTTTGGTGATTGAGAATGGGATGATCTCGTTTGACAAAGGGAAAATTATTGCGGTCGGAAAAAATGTTGAAATTCCGGTCGGTGCGGAAAAGATCGATGTTGCGGGAAAACATATCTATCCCGGATTGATCAATGCGGCATCGAATATGGGATTGAATGAGATCGAAGCCATTCGCGCCACGAACGATATTGCTGAAACAGGCCGTATCAATTCTAATGTCCGGACCGATGTATCAGTGAACCCCGAAAGTGAATTGATCCCGACACTCCGTGCGAATGGAATAACGATTGCACATGTGATTCCGGGCGGGAATCTTATTGGTGGTAAAACTGCTGCAATGATGCTCGACGGTTGGACAAATGCTGAAATGACATTGAAGGCTCCGATTGGTTTGTATATCAATTGGCCGAATCTTTCCATCAATCGTTCCGCATTTTCCCGTCAATCCGAAGAAGAGCAAAAGAAAACAATAGACAACAACATAAAAGAATTGACGAATGCATTCGAAGATGCTCGCGCTTATCTGAAAGCAAAAAAAGCTGATAGCGAAAAACATCAAACGGATCTGCGATGGGAAGCATTTGCTCCGCTGTTTGAAAAGAAAATAGCACTGTTCGTTTATGCAAATTCTATTGCACAGATCCAATCTGCCGTCCAGTTTGCAAAAGATCAGCAGGTGAATCTTGTTATCTACGGCGGCCGTGATGCATGGAAAGTGACGGAATTATTGAAGACAAATAATATTTTCGTCATTGTTGAAGTGATCCACGATCTACCAAACAGACGCTGGGAAGAGTATGATAATCCTTTCACCGTTCCCCTAAAATTATATCTAGCAGGAATTAAATATGCGATAGCTGGCGGCGGCGGAGGGACGATGAATGAACGTAATCTTGCGTATCAAGCAGCAACAGCATCGGCGTACGGACTTCCCAAAGAGGAAGCGTTACGAGCGATTACAATTAATCCCGCCGCAATTCTTGGTATTGACTCAATGGTCGGTTCGCTTGATGTTGGTAAAGATGCAACATTGATCGTGACCAATGGTGATCCGCTGGAAATTATGTCGAATGTTGAAATGGAATTTATAAGCAGTTAGGGATTGTTAAATAAATATTAACAAAAAAATATCTGAAAAAAAGAATCCATCTCGAATACACTGAGATGGATTTTTATTTTCACTACAATTTGTCTATTTAATTATCCTTTGCACCTTGATCGATCCATCGTATGAAAAGATTGACCTCATCTTCGCTCAATTTCTTTTTTGAAAAGATCGGCATCTGTGCACCTTTTGGTGGTTTCGGTAAAAGTTTTATGACGAGATAACTGTTGGATCCATTTCCCGGCACAACAAGATTCTTCGTTTTGCCGCTGGTACGAATTAGCGAAACATTATCCATTGCAAAACTGTTGGGATTTTCCTCGTCTTGTTCGTGGCATTTTATGCATTTGGACTTTACGATAGGATATATGTCTTTTGAATATGATACTGCATCGTTATCTTGAGCAAAAGTCCATCCGAATATGAATACGATGACAGCACAGAAGAGTAGGGGTTTCATCAAAAAAATTCCTATCATTAATTGTTCTTAGCACCTTGATCGATCCATGTAGAGATCATCTCAATTGTTTCGTCATCCAGTGGAATTTTTCCTCTTGGCATTTGTTTGCCAAACTTCGCCGTTCCTTTTAATTTCTGGATAAATAGGCTTTCCTCACTATTACCAGACTTAATGACCGGACCATGTTTACTGTCTCCTTTCATCAATTCTTTATAATCATCTAAATACAATCCGCTCGGACCTTCGTCTTCAGTATTATGACAACCCATACATTTCTTAATCAGTACCGGCATGATCTCTTTTTTAAATGAAACTTTTGCTTTCTTTTCCTGAGCAACAACGAACGATGATAGCAACAAACAAATAACAATAAAATATCTCATAGCCAATGCCGATCCTTTCAATTTAATTATTTTGTGCACCTTGATTAATCCATTCGACAAATTTTTGAATTTCACTATTGGACATGAACGGTCCTCCTTGTGGCATCCGTGTTCCCGATGTTCCTCGCAATTTTTTTATAATCAAACTTCCCTCACCGTTACCGACTGTTACTCGCGTTAGGATTGTTGTGTGGGTTGCGACACTAAATCCTCCGCTGCTTGGATGACAGCCTGCACAATTATAACTCGTTATCAATGGACGGATATCATTGATGAAGCTGATTGCTGAAACGGTACCAAGGACTTTGAAATTCTTTCCGGCACTTGATACTCCATTTACCATTACGGTTACATTTCCGGTAGAGGTATTCGCAGGGACTTTAACCCGAACGGAGGAATCACTCCACGAAACAATCGCTGATACGCCGATCGATCCAAAACGTATTGAACTGGATCCTTGAACAGAGCCGAATTTTTTACCGATAATTGTTACCGTATCACCAACAGCTCCCGAATCCGGTACAATTGATAAAAGAGTAGGAGGTGTGACGACTGCAGCAATCGGATCACCCTGATCATCACACGCGGCAATAAAAAACATTACAGAAAATATTACTGCCGAAAGGAATTTCATATTCATTTTTCCTCCTTATAAAAAGAAATGGAACATTATATACAATTCATTGTTTTTCAGATCGGTTGGTTTTTCCTGATTGATGCGGTAGAGCGGACGGATCTCAACTCCCGTTAACGGAAATAATTCTGCACCGACGGTATAGCGTGTTGCACTTCCATCTTTTCTATCAATATTTGGGTCATAAAACTCATATCCGAATTTTAGATCGACACCACTTGCAAGAAGGTAGTTTGCTTCCAGATATAAAATGTTTCCTGTGACAAGTCTATTTAATATAGTTGAACTATTATGAGTGGTGATCATATCGTATTCTGCCTGCAACGTCAGATTGTTGTCATACGAGATGACACCGAATGCACCAAGGATCTGTGTCTTTCCCGGTCCGCCGTCCGTTGGTAAATTATATGCCGATCCGCCGATATTCAAGTTCACAACATCGGTTTGAATATTTGCATCAGCTCTTATAACAACCGCTTTGGTCTGTTTGTCAACGGCTCCGCCTCTTCCGCCATTTCTTCCGTTGAATACACCAATATTGATTGTGAAAATACTTGGATTGAAACCGAGTTCAATTCCGGTATCTTCAAATCCTTGTCCAAAGCCAAGTCCCTTTGGATAATTTAATCCGGTTGCAGAGGCACCTATTCCCTGAATAACACCAGGAATGGTTGAATATTCCTGACCGCCGCGAGTAAACAGTGTGTGATCGTCCATTTTCAATCCGTACGATGGAACAAAGTTTCCTATTTTAATATATCCATCCATCGGTAGAACTTTTGCAAGTCCGAATACTTCAAAAACTGGAAGTCGAACTCTGTTCGCGATAAAAAAAGAGTGTCCGATAATCCATTCCAACAGTAAAAAAATCATTCAATGCAGGAGAATATTCTTCAATATCTGTCGCTTCTTTAAAGGAAGCCATCGGAAGTTCTTCACGGCCATAGGTAGATCCAAATGTACTTCGCATTCCTTTACCGGACGGATTAATATGGCACGATTGGCATTTGGCTCCTTGGCGTGTTGCAAACTTTGGCAATGCTTCCATACTGGAGGTAATTATTATTATTACTGCTATAAAAATTTGTAAGCGTTGCATAAGGTATCTCCTAAAAATAGACAAATATGTCTTAATCCTGCTTTAATGTATTACAAGCTGGAATGAATTTCAATAGCAAAGTTGCAAAGTTTACGGAAATGAGACAAAAACAATTATTGCAATAATAGGTTACTCAATACTAATGCAATTCTTACAAAGGTAATAATGTTAATTTCTTTGAGGAATAACAAATGAATTATTACCGTCGGAAATAACATCGAAGGAAGGAATGATTAATTTTAGTAATGGACTATCCCAAGCTTTGTTCTCATCATCTCGTAGAACGTTCTTATTATATAGAAATAGAATATCGTCGCCGAACAAAAATGCTAGATTTGGATCGTGGAGCGCGCTAATGACCGTGATTCCTTTTTTAACCAATGTCTTTATCAAGGTAAGAATCCGATTTTGATTGGTGAAATCGAGATGATTGGTCGGTTCATCCAATAAAAGTATGGATGGTTTATTCACCAATGAACGGGCAAGAAGTATCATTTGTTGTTCTCCGCCGGATAATTCTGAATAGATTCTATTTCTAAAGAAGTTTAGATCCAATTCGTGAATGATCTCATCAACAGCATCGTGATCTTTTTTTGATGGTAAAAAATCTACGTAGCAAGCTCTGCCGGTGAGGATCACATCTTCTACAGAAAAAGGAAATATTGGTCGATGATGTTGTCCAACGTATCCAACCATTTGTGAGAACTCTCTACTGTTCCAGGAAGATAATTCCTTTCCCGTACACTGAATTGATCCACTATAACCCGAAATGAGTCTAGCAAGCAAACGGATTAATGTAGATTTCCCTGAACCGTTGCGTCCTAGAAGAACGGTTAATTTTCCCTGCGCAATTTCAATGGTTACATTTTCAATCACGCTTTGATGAGTATATGAATACGCTACATTGTTTAGGCTAAAAGCGTTCATTAATGATTCCATCCGATATGATTCTTTTTCATAAGAAATAAAAAGACTGGTGCGCCAATGATCATCGTAAAGATTCCAATCGGTAATTCAAAAGACATCAATGATCTGGATATGTCATCAATAACCACAAGAAAACTTCCTCCGAGAGCAATACAGAGTGGAATAAGTTTTCTATTATCTACACCAACGATCATTCGCACAATGTGTGGAACGATTAATCCATAAAATCCAATGATACCGGCAACAGCAACTGCTGCGGAGCATGCAATTGAAATGATAAGCAGCAATATCCATTTATCCCGCAGCACATGAACGCCGCTTGATTTTGCTTCATCATCTCCCAACGCTAAAACATTCAGTCTCCAACGATACAAAAGTAATATACATAATCCAACGACCATTGGAAGAAGTGATACCTGAACTTTCTCCCAGCTTGCCGTATGAAAGTTTCCCATTGTCCAATGGATTATACTTTGGAGCTTAAACGGATCGCTGATGAATTGAATGATCGTTAAAAGAGCCGTGAATATTCCATTTACTACAACACCGGCTAATATGAGTGAAATAGTTGATACTTCTTTATTCTGCATTGCCGCAAAATAGCTTGTTCCTGCAGCGAGAATTCCAAAGATGAACGCTGATGGAATGAGTGGAAGCAGATGAAACGAAACTGAAAGTGCAGCACCAAATGCAGCTCCAGAAGATAAACCGAGAATGAACGGATCGACGAGAGGATTTCGAAATACAGCTTGCATCGCACCGCCGGATGCTGAGAGAACGGCACCGACAAGGAATACCAGAATTATTCTTGGTGCGCGTATATCAAATAATACAATTTGTGCTGATTCAGAAAGAATGGATGGTGATCCACTGTAATATTGCCAAAGATCTATCAATGAAATGTGAAACGCAGACCCAATAAAAAAGGAACCAAGAAGCACCGGAATTGGAAGGAGATACAATGACAAAATGAATATCTTTTTCATATTCATCTTAAATTGGTTTTCCGTATAAGAATGTCATCAGTGAATCTCGTTTCGTTCCGAATGTCTCTTCAGAGAAAGAAGTATTGTGAACCGCATTATACAGAAATGTAACCGCATATTGATATTTCAATGTCCAAAGGTCGCAATCAAAACTGCTTGGAAGTTCGAATACTTTCTTTGAACGAACGGCTTTTAATGTTCGAAGATATGAAGTGTTAATGATATCCGATGGATTGCAGGTTTCGGTGTTCCAGAGCAGGATGATATCCGGATTCCACTGAATCAATGTTTCAGCATTGATCGAAACGTGCTCTTGTTTTGATTGACACACATTGATGAACCCCGCAGAGGTAATGACGTTATTCACCGTACTTGATAGACCTGCTGTTTCAAACATTCCTGAAGCCCACATGAAATATACGCTTTGAGATTTATCTTTGGATTGTTTAAGAGATGCGATCTGTAGTTTGGTGAATTTGATAAGACTATCTGCCCGTTCTTGTCTGTTCAGCAGAATTCCAAAATCCTTTATTTCTTTGAAGATATCGTCTACGCTATTCAACATTACAGCATAAATAGGAATATGATGTGATTCCAGTGCATCAATAGCCTCATTCTGTGATGACCAAAGGATAACAAGATCTGGCTGTAACGCTATCACACTTTCCAGATTGACAAAATCCCAATTTCCTGGTGTTGGAAGATTTTTATTTCTTATTCTAACATCGAGTAAAGAATAGTAGGGATACAGTGGTGCACTATAGATGTTTGTCGAAATACCAACAAGTGTCTGTTCTGCCTGTAACATATATAATCCGGATGTTGCACTTTCAAGCAGGCAGACGATACGCTGAACCGGTTTGTCAAAGGAAAGAGACTTACCACGAAAGTCTGTTACAGAAATCGTTTGCTGTTTGGTCGACGGCAATTCTTTATTCTTGCACCCAAAACACAAACAACAAACAATGAGTAACAAATAAAATAATATGTGAACGGCTAACTTGATTAAAATGTCACTTTCAATCCGCCCGTGATACCAATCCCCGTATTCTTGAACTGCCACGGCATTTCATATTGATTGTCTGTAAGATTAGAAACGTGTAAGAATAGAACAGTTGCATGTCCTTCGCCATGCGCTATCGTCTGCATTGCTGAAAGATTAACGATTGCTCCTTGAGTGAATGCTTTGCGGCCAGATTTGGAATTGCTGTCATAGAAATCAGAACTATAATTCACATACGGATGAAGATGCAAACCAAAATCAAATGAAAGATCAAAACCAACATTTGCATTATTAGCGGGCGCGAAAGGAATTTCAGTCCCGTCCTGATCAACATTCGATGAGTTATCAATGGTTGTTTTCATATACGTATAATTTGCAAACCACGTGACGTTAGAATTTAACTGCTGAGATGCTTCAACTTCAAATCCATTGGAATGAGATTTACCCGCGTTGATGGATTGCGATTGCGAAGGGTTTGCACTGACGACATTTTCAACAATAGCATCATTCACCGTAATCATAAAAGCACGAACTCCAACTGAAAACGATGAAAGAATATTTACATCTGTTCCAAGATCAACTCCCAATCCTGATTCTGGATTAAGATTCGGATTTGGCAATTGTCCATTCTTTCCTGCAACACCTTTGTCGGATAGTTTTATCGTTCCACCGGTTGATTTAAGTCCGGGAGCTATGAAACTATTCCCTGCATTAGAATAGACGGCAATATCGTTATCAAGACGATACCGAATACCTGCGCTCCATAGCAAAGAATTCCACTGTTGAGAATGTTGTCCCGGTGCATTACCGTCAATAAGGTCGATTGCATTTTCTGTATAAGAATAACGCAGTCCACCGCGCAGTATTAAATCGCTGAGTCTGAATTCTTCCTGTGCATAAATACCCGCTTGTGTCCCGTTCGATTTGTTTCCGTATTGTTGGTATCCGAGTAATGGATCAGACCAAGTTGAATATCCGGCATGTTGATAATCGGCTCCAAATATAAAAAGGTTATTGTCACCATGTTTAAAACTCACACTTACATCTACGGGTACGATGTTTTGAACAACACCGTTATTAGATTTCAAAGTATCAATAACGCCAAAACTGCTTTCCTGCCAACTCCGATCATATTGTCGAAGTCCAAAATGAGATTGAAGTGAAATGGCATCGGAAAGAGATAGTGAATACCCCGCATTAATGAGAGTGTAATCATTATCAAATCCGCGATAGACTCTTCCTGCATCTCCTGCATGAAATACTTTGTTCACAAATATAGAGAATCGTTGTTTTTCATCAACAGCAAATGACGCACCTCCAAAGAGTTTTGTCTTTGTGTAATCAGGATTCTTTTTCATGTTCAACCAAGAATTGGTAATGCCGTAATTCGTGTAATCTGATTTCTCATAGGTTGCACCGACAAAATAATTCACATTCTTTGAATTATCCTGATGAAAGAAATGATTATTGATCGTGTTGTATGAACCAAATGAAGTTGAAGCTGTTGTTTGTTGTCGATCAAAATTGTCTTTGAGAATAAGATTAACCGTCCCTGTTAATGGACTTTGATTTCCTGCGAAATCTTGTGAGAGATAATTTGGATACAATACCGATGCCGGGCCACGTTGCACTTCAATCCTAGAAATAGCTGAAATATCAATGGCCATCGGATCGACAAATGCATCAATTGGTAATCCTTGAAGCATATATGTACTATATTTTGGACCGATACCTCCGTAAGTTCCCCAATTAGCATCATTTCGCGAAAGAGGACGAATTGCATTGCCGGGCTGCATTCCGACAGCTTCCGATAAATTATTATTTGTTAAGATAATTGAGGAAAGCGTGCTATCGGAGACAACATCAATTTTTTGTGTAACATTTCCTTTGGATTCGAACTGTTTGGATGCGGTAACAACAACTTCGGACATTGGAACTATTTTCTTGTCTTCTTGACTGTAAAGGAATGAAAATACAAAAAGAAATAGAATCAATTTGCTGATATTAGTCTTCATAGTTATGCTTTATGATGGTGAGTGTGTGTATGTTTATGTGATGATTTTTCCGACGTTGTGATGGTCAATTTACCATGCTGCACCCCTTTAAAGCTTAATAGTTTTTCTGCAAGAGTTTTAATAACCTCGGCTTTGCCCTGAAGCAATATCACTTCAAGACAACTGTCATGATCAACATGAACATGTATTGTTGAAATAATATTTTGGTAGAATTCATGTTGAAGCGATGAGAGAGATTTTTCCAGATTACGCTTATGGTGATCGTAAATATAAACAAGGGCAGCGTAGATATGTTCATTGGGTAATGAGGTATTCTCCTCGACAAGTTTTTCGCGAACAATATCGCGTATAGCTTCCGATCTGTTGCTATATCCTTTGTGTGATATGAGATGGTCGAAAGTATCAAGGAGGTCTTGCTCCATTGAAATACCGAATCTGACGAGTTTTTTCATTTGATCTCCGTGCTACGAATATATTAAATGTAGCACTGAATGAATGGAAAAGCAATGAATAAAACGATGGATACTGGACAAACAAGTATGATTTCTCTCGTATTGTACAGCAATACTCAATTCAATAATGAAATATTGTAGAATATTAGGAAAGGGAGTTTCGTTCCGGTGGTTGGATTATTTTCAGAGTAAATCCATTTGAAACATCTCCTTGAAGAAAAGAAGAAAATAAAAGAAGTGTATGATTATCGATTGTGTGAACACTAATTTTGTTTATTGTAACAAAGATTAATTCCGGTGTGCGAATTTCAATTTTTGGAGGTGTTGGAGTTGATTTTTCTTCAACGATGGTGTTGATATAACATTCACCATTGCACAGAGGTAATTCTTTATTTCACAAAATGATGCGGCAATATATTCCTGATAAGCAAAGTATGATGCCCAAATGATAGGACACTTAATGGATAATGATAAAAAAGTAATAAAATAGTCTTCTTTATTGCAAAAAAAAATTTCAAAAAAACCTTCCGATTTGCAACGAGTGGAAATGATAAGAAAAATTCTTTTAGAATTTTTTACGTCTGTTGCGGATATAGTCCACGAACAAGAACTGTCCGAGGTTGTTCAACGAGGAATAATACGCGCGCCCTTTGTTTGCCTTCGTCAATTCTTCCACAAAGTTGATGAGGTATGGGTCTTGTGCGATCATAAACGTGCTGATGGTGATCTTCTCACGGCGGCATTGTACTGCTTCATCCAATGTTTTGTTGACGATCTTCGGATCGAGCCCAAATGAATTTTTGTATAATCGTCCGGAATCTTCGAACATTGCGATTTCGCGCCATTTGTAGACCGGCGCGAGTGTTTGTGTGGAATGGTCCGACCTGTAAAAACGGGATTTCTGCAAGACTGATCAAACTGGCTTCGTCGCCGAAGGTAAGGCACGCAAGAAAATCTTTTGGGAATTTTGTCTGGATCAATTCAGCAAGAGCAAGGGCAACTTGCTTTGCCGGAGTGATCCGATCTTCCCCGTACAAGATCATACTGTGAGAAATATCGATCATCAACACCGTTGCGCAGGATGAAAGGTTCTCCGTCTCATACACTTCAAGATCGTCTTCCTGCAGATTGAAATCATCAATGCCGTCGCGTTTCAACGCATTGGTCATTGTTGAGGTAAGATCGATATCCGTAGACCGATCGCCGAAGTTCCATTTTTTTGTTTCGCTCAATCTCTCTACGCCGTTGCCAGTATTCGGCGTCTCATGATTTCCCATTGGATTCTTTTTGAGAGAAGAGAATATTTCCTTCAATGCATCCTGGCGGATCTTTTGGACTCCTTTTGTTGTCAGTTCGAAATTGTTCTTCACTTCTTCAATGATTCCCATTTCTTTCAACTTCTCAATAAGATCGTCGATCGTCATCTCTTCATCAAAAATGCCGTACTCTTTGGCAAGCTGACGAAGCCATTCCAATGCTTCTTCAACGTTGCCGCTTGATTGCAGAACAAGATAATTGAATAACTTTGTCAGTTGTTCAAGCCGTTGTTCATCAGTTGCGGAATTTTCGTTCCACTTGCTATATAAGAACTTCATTCTAAATTAACAATTGACAATTGACAATGGAAAATGGACAATTATTTTTTCTTTAAGTTACTTTTTGTAGTCTTTAAAATTGTCGTAAGTAATTTTTCTAACTCCCTACAGGACTCAATTAACTTAGCCGCGCTATTAGAATCTAGTGTGTTCGTATCCATCAATAATCGGAGCCAATAATGAGTTTCATTCGCTTCTTTATTTGCAATTGAAAGTTTATGCACGAAATCCGCTTTGCTTTCAGCTTGATTTGCTTCTTCAACTAATGCGCCAATGGCGGTTCCGCTTCGTAATAATTGTTTTGCAAGAACAAATTCTTTGCTCTCATTCATTTGTTTTGTTATGAGAATTATTTTCAGAGCAAAAGCATACGATTTTTCTTTTAAAGGATTTTGTTTGGTTTCACTCATTTATATTTGCTCCTTTCTTTTTACAAAAGATTTTGAATTGTCAACTGTCAATTGTGCATTGTCAATTAAAAAGTTAGTCGTCCAAATCAGAGAACTTTCCTTTATTCGAAAAAATACTTCCAACCATATCTTTGTAATGAGTGATATGATCGACTTCATCCTTTGCGATCTTTGAATTCTGGTGTAATCCATCCAACACAAATTCCATTGCCGAGGCAAGATTGAATTGATTGTTGGGGTCCAATTTGAAAAATTTTTGAGTAACCGCATAAAGATTGGGTACTCGATTGAGTTCGGCGTAATATGCTATGAACGGCATATCATCCGCAACTTCAATTGAGTTTCCAGTTTCAAACCATTGTACAATCTTTGAATATTCGCTGGTATCTTTTGGTTCTTGTCCCTGTGGAGTCCGTTTCGGTTTTTGTAGTGGGTCCGGAAAATATTTTTTAAACACTTCACGTGTTGCTTTTCCAAGGAGTGCTTTACCGACTTTATTTGCTCCTTCTTGTTCACCTTCAAACACCAATTCAACTTTTCCAGTTACACCGGGCAATGCGTGGGGAAGATCGCACATTCTCGGAACGATATCTTTTTCGTTCAGCACAATCGCACGCCGCTCAGCGTTGCTCACAAGATTTTCCATTGCAGCAATGGTTAACCGTGCACTCACCCCGGATTTTTGATCGACAAACTCACTTTTGCGGGCTTCGAACGCAATATTCTCAATGATCTCCTTGAAGTAGTATGGCATATGCAATTTTTGTCCATCACGCTGAACCCATGCTTCCTGATCGGTGATTTCAATTGCATCTTCTAATGAACGGGGATAATGTGTAAGGATCTGAGAATCGATTCTGTCTTTCAGCGGAGTAATGATGCTGCCGCGATTCGTATAATCTTCCGGATTTGCGGTGAAGACTAGAAAGACATCCAGAGGAATTCGAATATTGAATCCTCGGATCTGCACATCCTTTTCTTCAAGAATATTGAACAACCCGACCTGAATGCGAGGTTGGAGATCGGGAAGTTCGTTGATCGCAAATATTCCCCGATTACTCCGCGGAATCAAACCAAAATGGATCGCCCCTTCGTGTGAATAATGTAATCGCTGCGTTGCCGCTTTGATCGGATCGATATCGCCGATAAGATCGGCGATCGTGACATCCGGTGTTGCTAATTTTTCACTGAATCGCTGTGAACGATGGATCCATTCGATTTCTGTTTCATCTCCAAATTTTGCAACTTGATCTGCACCGAATTTGCTGACCGGAGCGAATGGATTGTCGTTGATCTCGCTTCCTTTGATCGTTGGAATATATTCATCCAGCAATGATGGAATCTGACGGATCAATCTTGTCTTTGCCTGACCCCGAAGTCCGAGAAGAATGATATCGTGTTTTGCCAATATCGCATTGATCAGTGCCGGAATCACCGTCGATTCATAACCGACGATGCCCGGAAAGAGCTGTTCCTTTGCACGTAGTTTCTTTATGAGATTGACTCTGATCTCATCTTTTACCGATAGGACTTTGTAACCGCTGTTCTTTAATTCACCGAGCGTTTTTGGGTTGTTCATTATAGCTTCCTTTGTTTTATTCAATATAGTCCTGCCACCGGCAAAAATCAATTTCTTGTAATTGGAGAAATGTTACGCTATTTTTGTAGTAATTAAATTCAGGACTAGAAATTACGATCGATGAGTTTTTGACCTATGGCACTTTCATTACCTAATAAAACACTTGTATTGCGACTTAGTTCCATTGGCGACATTATTCTTTCTTCGCCGCTGCTTCGAATATTGAGAAAATCCGTCGGCAATACAGCAAGAGTGGATTTTGTTGTACGAAAAGAATACGCGGAACTGGTACGTTACAACCATCATCTCTCCATTGTTCATGAATATGATATTGCAACCGGTTACAAAGGGCTGCAGGAGCTGGCACTTCAACTTCGCGCAGAAAAATATGACCTTGTTGTTGACATTCACGACAGTATTCGAACTAAACTTCTGCGGGCTGCTTGTCAGACAAAAAATGTTGTGGTGATTGATAAGAGAAAATTTGAGCGATGGCTTCTCGTCAATCTAAAACGAAATGCATATGATGATAGACTAACGGTTGCAGAACGGTATATCGAAACAGTGGATGAATACGGAATAAAGAATGATGACAAAGGACTTGAGATCTTCATTCCTGATTCGACCCTGTTTGAGGTTTCCGGAAAGATGGGGAAGCTGAAGCTGAATCAATTCGAAAAAGTGATCGGTATTTGTCCCGGTTCAAAACATTTTACCAAGCGCTGGCAGAAAGAAAAATTTGCGGAGATTGGTGCGAGGATTGCGAAGGAGTTCAATGCTAAAATTTTGTTATTTGGCGGTGAAGGTGAACAAGAAGACTGCTTGTTTGTCCGCAATGAGATTGCCCGTCGCGTGTCCGATCAATCGGTATCGAACTTTGCGGGGGAATTTTCTCTGCTTGAATCTGCCGCTGCACTGGAATTTTGTGACGTTGTCGTCACCAACGACAGCGGTTTGATGCATCTTGCCGCGGCAAAACAAAAGAAGATCGTTGCGATCTTCGGTTCTACAGTAAAAGAATTTGGTTTTACTCCCTACGGAACTGAATCTGTCGTGATAGAAAACAACAATCTTGATTGCCGTCCGTGTACGCATATTGGTAAGAAAGAATGTCCAAAAGGGCATTTTAAGTGTATGGAGGAAATAGGAGCGGAGGAAGTATATACGGCGGTAAAGAAATTTCTATGAGAAATGTTCTGTTTTGTCATAGATCAAAATCTCCAGCCATCACAAGGTGCTCCTACAGAATCGCTAGGCCCGCGTTCCCTGACAAGATTCTTTTCAAAACTCCAGTAATTCAAATCAAACAGTCGTAAATGTGCTGACATTAGCCTTTTTTATCGACTGTTCTGTTTTCCGTTGCAATTCGTTTACTCATCTTCTATATTAGCCAACGTTTTATATCGAATATGATCCTAAGCCAACATACCAGAACATTGCTATCGATGATCAATGATACTTCCGGTAAAACGCTGAAGCGTTCCATGGACATTGGCACATTGATCGAGATCGCAGATCAACATTCCATGCAGGATCAGTTGAACGATCTTGCTTTCTCCGCAAAATTTATCGTTAAATCGTTTGAGCTGATGCAGCGCATCGGCAAAGACGGTAATGGATACGAAAAACTTTCCCAAGAATTTTCCGCCCAAATACAAAAAGCTCAACAATTGATAAAACAATTTCTCGATTCCGCTGATGCAATGACCAAAGCACATTTTATTGGTAATTATCTCGAAATGAATACGCTGACGATGCAGAACCTGATGCTGCTTTTTCACGATTTAGGATGGTACAAAAATTATCAGATAGATCAACGGAACTGACGAGATTACTTACATACAGGGAGCATTGAGAATACAGTAATAAAATTCTCAAATATTTTTCTGTGAACTCTGTGGCTTATGCGGCAAGAATTATTTTCGAAAGGAAATTCGTATGGCTAAGAAGTCGAAAAAACGTACAGTGAAAAAATCCAATCCCCGCCCGATAAAAAAGAAGACAAAAGTACGTCTGCCCAAAAAGGTAAAACATGGTAGAAAAATCTCAACGGTGTCAGTACCGCCAAAGGTGCAATCAGTGGAATCTGCGAAATTATCAAAACACAATCCTTACGAAGATGTCCTTCACAATTTTGAACTTGCCGCAAAGAAACTCAATTTGAACGAAGAACTTGCACAACTCATCCGTACGCCTGACAGAGAATTGCGTGTTGAACTTCCTGTGATGATGGATGATGGAAAGCTCCATTCCATTATCGGCTACCGCGTTCAGCACAATAATGCTCGCGGACCATATAAAGGAGGAATTCGCTATCATCAGGAAGTTGATCTTGATGAGGTGCGCGCTCTTGCTTCGCTGATGACATGGAAAACGTCCATTGTTGATATTCCTTTTGGCGGTGCAAAAGGAGGAGTCACAATCGATCCGACAAAACTTTCTATGGGAGAATTAGAACGATTGACCAGAGCATTCACTTCTAAGATCGATCTCATTATCGGACCGTCGGAAGATATTCCAGCACCTGATGTGAATACAAATGCACAAACAATGGCATGGATGATGGATGAATACAGCAAATCGCACGGTTATTCTCCTGCTGTTGTTACTGGAAAGCCGATCGAACTCGGCGGATCGTTAGGACGGGAAGAAGCGACCGGACGCGGAGTCTGCATCGCGCTGCGTGAAGCGGCAAAAACATATCATTTAGATTTAAAAAAGATCACCGTTGCAGTGCAAGGGTTTGGGAATGTCGGTTCGCATACTGCGAGAATCCTTGAACAGGAAATGGGAGTGAAAGTCGTTGCGGTGAGCGATGTAAAAGGAGGAGTATACAATCCTCGCGGGATTCATTACAACAACGCAGTAAATCAATTGAAGAATACCGGAAGTGTGATTGGACTAAAGGGCTGCGTAAAACTATCGAACGAAGAACTGCTGGAATTAAAATGCGATGTGGTGATCCCTGCTGCTTTGGGGAATCAGCTGCGCGGTGATAATGCGAACAATGTGAAAGCAAAATTGATCGTTGAAGCGGCAAACGGACCCACAACGGTTGAAGCCGATGAAATATTTGCTTCGCGAAATATTATGGTTATTCCGGATATTTACGCAAATGCCGGCGGTGTGACGGTTAGTTATTTTGAATGGGTGCAGAATGTGCAGCGCTTCCGATGGGATTATGCACGTGTGATGAGCGAACTTGAGAAGACAATGACTTCAAGTTACGCCGCAGTTCATCGTACTTCGGAAAAATATAAAGTGTCGATGCGTATTGGAGCATTCATTCTTGCCGTGGAGCGTGTTGCAAAGGCTGCGAAGTTAAGAGGAATATAAAATTCTAAAACATTCGCAAGGGTGCATTTTTTTTTGCAGTCCGACGGTTCAATTGTCAGTCAACTACGACTAGAACCATTGTGGAAACTAATAATCTAGAATTGCCATCCGCAGCAATCGCCGCGCTTGAACAAGGAAACAAGATTGAAGCGATCAAACTCATCCGCGTTGCACAAGGGTTAGGCTTAAAAGAATCTAAAGATCTTGTCGAAGCATATCTTCGTGACAATCCAGGATTGGAGCAGCGATTTAAAGCGAAACAATCCGAGAATAATCATTCTGGAAAATTTCTCTTCGTGCTCATTATTATTGGTATTATCGCTTATATTATATTTTCGAGACAGTTATATTAATCTCAAAGACCATATTTTTTTAGTCTGCGGTTTTATATTCGTTATTCTGCAATAAATCCCTTTTCCTGTTAGTCAATTTTTCCCTACCTTATTATACCGAAAGGAATTTATCTATGAAAAATCTATTTCAATTTATTCTCCTAAGTGTTATTGCGAGTTCAATTCTACTGACTCAAACAAAACCCGGAATTGAAGTTCTTGCCGAATCCAATTTCAAAATCTTGCAAGGCAAACGAGTCGGGTTGATCACTAATCCCAC
>JFJP01027129.1_pt1 | contig 19749 bp, 21 predicted proteins | sample 431651 | NCBI WGS metagenome assembly JFJP01 (sample SAMN02602958, study PRJNA72255) | Microbial mat metagenome, whole genome shotgun sequencing project. | biome: fresh water; feature: sink hole; material: water; isolation source: purple microbial (photo- and chemosynthetic) mats found in...
TTTATTGTAATTTTGGAAAAAATCAAAGGAATTTTTATTAAATCATAAAAAAATCGAGTTTTTTACAAAACCAAATAAAATTTAAAGAAAAAATATAAATGTCAACTCGAAAGAAAGCTCAGACGAAATACTTCAGTAATTTCTTGATTTCTCTTTAAATCCTCTATATCTTTTCCCCCAGACAAATCCCTTTACAAACCCGATCCAGGAACGATTTCCGCCCTGAACTCCATCAAGCAAAACCCTAAATTCTCTCGTCTTTTATCTTTTTCAATGAATTGCCTGAATCCTTTAATAACTCCTCCCAACCCTCGGCATCGAGAAAACGCGAATTATTTCATCACCCGTAATTATCCTTTTAACCTTTAAAATAATTGACATTTTCCTATAAAATTTACCATAAAATAGAAGAGGGATTGGCTTGTATAATAAAGGCCATAAAAGACCATTGGCGTGATGATGAGATTGTCTTTGTAATAATCCTTTATAAAAAACTGGGTTTTGAAGGGTTTTTGTTTAATATTTAAAGAACTCGACCACCCTGATGATCAAATTGATCGGCAAAGGGAAATTCAAGGATGAGAAGATCATTGCTTTGATTGTCAATGCAGGGGGGGTAGCAGCTTTAATGGAGGCTTTAAACAACGAATCGGATAAAAACAAACATACAATAAAAGTTTTTTTTGATAAAATAATTTATTTTATTTTTTTATGGTAAAAATTCATGATTAGGGGTTTTTTTTCAATAAAAAATTAACTGTTTTTTTTTGCGATAAATTAGCTGATTCTGGAACTTCTTAGCATTTTATCAACAACTGGGAGAATCGCACTGCAGCTGATCGATCAAAATGTGCTCGAAACCCTGCTGAAAGTCCTAACCACCTCCTCATTGAACCCGACTATGATCTCCAAAGGCCTCGACACAATAGCTAAACTTCTTAGTAAATTTCTTTCATAATTTGAATAAAAATCACTGAAAAAATTGAAAAATTCTCTAAAAACATTGATTTTTTTTAAATAAAAACCCCAAATTTTTAAAAATAACACTAAAAAAGACTTCCCAGAATGCAAAAACCTTATAATTTTTCGCAATTTACTGCCAATACTCCAAGAACTTCTATCAAAGAAACTGCACCATCCCCAGATAATCGCTTCAGCTTTCACACTTCTCTCTTTGCTTTCTCGCACTTCTGAAGGCATTTCCTATATGAAAAGCTGTGATTTATTGGAAAGTATCGTCTCCTGCATGGAGAAACACCCTTATGAGAAAGAGCTTTTAAACAAAGGGGCTTCGATTCTCAGCAAAATTGTCACAATAAACGATTTGAACAAAATTCTCGAGGTTTTGAAAACACCGCAGTTTTCTCTAATGAATATCGAGATTTTAAGCCAATTAGCACTGATTGAGGAAATGATGGAGGAAATGGTGAAAAAAAACGTTTTTATGGACCTTTTGAAAGTAATTCAGCTGAATATTGAAGAAAAAACCGAAAATTCAAATGAAAATTCGAATGAAAATTCGAAGGAAGATTCGAAGGAAAATGCTGATAAAAAAAAGGAGAAAATCACATTAATAAAGAACTGTTGTGTGGCTTTAGGCAGGATTATCGAAGCTGATAATGCCGAATTCGTGATGGGAGTCGAGAGCTTGGAAATCCTGAAGAAATTGCTTGAAAATACGCCAAATTGCGAGGTTTTTGAAGCTGTATTGAGCTTGGTAAACAAAATGCAAAGAAAAGGGGAAATTTGTGAGCTTTTGAAAAAAGAAGGGTTTTTTACGCTTTTTCTGATGAAAATTGAAAGTTTTTACACTGATGAAAAAGCTTGTGAGGCTTTTGCTGACTTTTTACTGGCGAATTATAAAGAAAAAGAGGCTTTTGGAGGGGTTTTGGAGATTTTATTGAAGATTTTAACGCTTTTTTGCAACAAAAAGACAATATGCGAAAAAGTCCCATTTTTTGTCGTTTTAATGATTTATTTATTTTTGTATAAAGATTTTAAAGGTTTTTGGGATGTTTTTCACTGAAATGAGTGAATTTCTTCGATTTTTCGAGCTAAAAGCCCTGGATTTACTATATAAAATCACTAAAAATCACCCTTTATGGAGAAAATTCGCACTTTATTTACTGAGTTTCCTTGAGAAACTGGCTATAATCGACGCAAATTTTTTCAACACACAAAATTATGCGGATTTTACACTAGAAACCTTAATAATTATCCTTTCAGGTAAAGACTTCTCAGAAAATACTCCTTTTTCTGAAAAAACCATTGAAAAACCTGCCGAAAATCCCAATGAAAAAACTGAAAATGATGAAAAAATTGAAGAAAAGCTCGAAAAACCTATAGAAAGTCAAGAAATTCAAATAAAAAGCCTTTGTTTAAAGCTTTTGAGAATAGTTGCTGATGAGAAAAGCCTGTTGTTTTTCCAGAAAAAACTAGAGGAAAAAAGCTTAGAATTCAAAGAAAACCCTAAATTCGACGTTTCTTTAGAGTTTTATTTGTCGTTTTTCTGCTATATATGCCTAATTCCTGAGTTTTTTGATAGTCTTTTACTTAGTAAAACCCCGATTTTCTTTGTAGAATTGGCACAAGAACTGATAAAAAAGAAGGATTTTATTGGAAATTCGAGTTTTTTATCATTAATTATCGAGTTTCTTTTGAATTTCTCTGGTTTTTCTCTTATTGATAAAAATGCGGAAATTTGTGATAAATTCGAAAAACTCGCGATTGAGAGATTTCTTTTGTATTTCCTCTATGAGATTGTGATAAAAAACGATGAACCTGCTCAGATCCTTTTAGCATTGAATGCTGAGGAGAAAATTCTCACGAAATGTTTAGAGAATCACAAGAAAGGAGAGAAAAATAAAGGCTTTTACTTCGAAGAATTCGAACAGAAGAAGTTTGTGTATGGTCTCATTGATGCCGTTATCAATAATATGAAGAAATACCCAGATTTCGAGAAAATACAAATAGCAGGTTTTTTTCTGATTTAAATTGAAAAAATTTGAAAAAATTTGAAAAAATTTGAAAAAAATTGAAAAAAATTGAAAAAAATTAAAAAAAATTGAAAAAAATTGAAAAAATTTGAAAAAATTTACAAAAAAATGAAAAAATTTACAAAAAAATGAAAAAATTTACAAAAAAATGAAAAATTTCTATAAATTTCTTTAAAATAGGCATTGAAATCTTCAATCTAATCACAAGAATGGCTTACGTTTACAATTCCAGCCTGGTGAAGCTCGGAGTTTCTCGTTTTATCATCCAGAAGCTCGAAGAAGAAGGAACCGAATACGCAGTGGGCCTTTCATGTTTATCTCTTTTGAAGAATATAGGCCAATTCTCCAAAGAAGCACGCATTCTGATGAACAATCAAAGTTTTCTTCACATTTTTACCCGTTTTTATCATATTTTCTATTAAAAAGAGGCTGCAACTGCGATAATTAACTTCCTTTCTCATCAAAACCATGATGATTTAGCCACAAATATCGCAACTCCTTTATTAAAGCTGCTTTCTACTGCAGAAAACCTCGAGATTTTCGAAGAATTAGAACATGAAATAAAGGAATTACTATCAAATTTATGCATTTTTTCTGAAGAAAACTTGGTAGAAAAATCAAATGAAAATTCGGTAGAAAAATCAAATGAAAATTCGGTAGAAAAATCAAAAGAAAAGCCCTTTATTCGCTCAAATGCGATAGAATCTCTTGAATTACTGTCGAATTTCTCGTTAATCGATGAGGCTTTTGAGCTTATTGCGAAGAATAACGCGATAGAAACGATTATTTCATTGCTTTCTTTCGAAATTTCCCAAGAAGATCAAGTTTTATTAGAAAAAGGCGAGCTTTCTAACAATGAAAGACTTATCACTGCTAGTTTAAAATTCCTGAATTTTTCATTGTTAAAACACAGAATTTCCAATATAAATTGTGAAAAAATTGAAAAAAACCTCATTTTAGTGATAAACTCGGGAAAATTCTCAGCGATTCAGATATATGAAGCGATAAAAGCCTTAAGAAACATGTTAAAATACGAAGAAAACGAGAACTTCCTTTTAAAAAGCTGCTTAAAAGAAGGGTTATTGGACGTTTTGATAGAGAAACTTGAGAAATATCGCGAAAATACTGATATTTCGCAAGAAATTAACGGGTTTTTCTTAGAAATGACGAGAATTTCTCAAGAAATCGCTGAGTTTCTCTCTGAAAAGGACTTTCTTCGTATTTTATTAAAAGAAACAAGGGGAGTTTTTCGTGAGTTTCTCAATGAAGAATCTGCTGAAAAACTGTTAAAATTGAAAGAAAACCTTAATTTTCTTATGATTTTCTCAATGTTAGGAGAAAAACCAGCGAAAAAGCTCTTTGAAGGTGGGTGTGAGGACTTATGTTTGAATATAATTCTGAAAAAATCAAAAGAAAACGTGATGAATTTTGAAGAAATATCCCAAAATGAGGATTTTTTCACGAATTTATCGGTTATTTTCCCAGAAACTCTGCGAATTTTGTTGAATTTGGCTGAATTTAACGATATTCTTGATAAAAAACTGAAGGAATTTGTAGTTTTATTACAAATAATCTCGAATTTTTTCCAGAAAAGAGAAATTTGTGTGCTTTCTGTTGAATTATTCCTTAAAATCATGACAAAAGAGCTGAAAGTGGAATTACAATCCATTTTCTTTGCAAATTTCTCCAAAATATGCAGTTTTTTCCCTTTAGACGAAAAGCTCGATTCTCTTCTTTGTGGGCTTTTTTATCAAATAAATCCTTTAATTTATCATGAAAACCTGAAGAATTTCGACGAAAATTCATTAGAAATTTCCCTTTTTCCTTTAGCAAATTCCCTTTTAATTTATAAAGACCCAAAACATCAGGTTTTTCTCACAGAATTCGAGGTTTCTCGCAGTAATGAAGTTCTGTTGTTTTTTACTGATAAACTGCCGAAAAACGTGGATAATCTGATCGCTTCCTTGATTTTTTTCTCACGATTATGCTGTTTTTCCTCAATAAAATCCCAAATTCTCAAAAGCGCGATTCCAAAGCTGATTTTCCTGATGATTTCTTCACATTTTTCTTCACGAATCTCCCCGAATTCTTCACAAAATTCTTCAGGAATTTCACTGAAACTGCTTGAGATTTCTTTGTCAACTTTGATCGAAATCCTGAATTTTCCTTTCAAAAACACTGAAAAAATCGACAATTTAACCTTTGAATATCGTGAAATTCAGACTTCTTTTACAATAACAGAAGCCCTTTGCGATCTTTTTCTATCGAATTCTGGTAAATTCATCAAAGAAATCCTCTTTTTCGCTGAAAATTCCGATGAATCCTCTTCGAAAATAAGCCAAAAATCCCTTGAACTTCTATTTGTAATCGCCTATTTGCATCCAGCTATTGCAGTTTTTCTCAGTGAAAACTGTGGACTTTCCAAGCTTCAGAGTCTTTATGAAGACATTTGCAAAAGGAGTCGTTTTTCAGAAGAAAAAAGCCTGGTTTTGAAGCTTTGTAAGCTTATTAGCGCAATGGCTAGAATTCAAAGCTGTTTTCTCGAAATTATGCATAAAACTGATTTTCTTGAGATTTTATTAGAAAAAATCAAGAGTTTTCAAGTGAATTTGAAGGAAAATTCAAACGTAAATTCAAATGAAAATTCAAATGTAAATTCAAATGAAAATTCAAATGAAAATTCAATAGAAAATACAAAGGAAAATTCAAATACAAAGGAATTAGAAGAATATTTATGGTGTTTAGGCACTTTTTCTAATAATTTCTTCGATAAAATGCAATTGCTCGAGAAGAAAACAATTGAGATTCTCCTTGAGAAATTCGGGGATTTACAAAGGAATTTACTAGAAAACTGGCCTTCTATGGTTCAACTGCTGAAAACCTCGAAGATTCTGTTAAAAGACCCAGCTATAGCGAGGTTTATTTGTGCGAAAAACGCGAATTTCGAGCTTTTTGAGGATTTTCTAAAGAAATTACATAAGGAAAACTCAAAGGTATTACCCTTTAACGAAAATATGGAATTTAAACCCGAAGAAATTGAATCTAGCAGTGATTTCAAAGAAAAAACAATAGAAAATCTATTTGATGTTTTCATAGAAATGACCAGAAACCCAATGATTATTGAAAGCTCCGAGTTTTTCACAGGAGGTTTTATTGAAGAAGTGATGGGAATTGTAAAGGAAAACCAAAGCAATTTTATCATTATTGTGAGAGGACTGAAGATTATCGAGAATTCAATGAAAGCTGTCTTCGAGAAAACTAAGAATACGAAAAAAATTGAGATTGAGGGGCTTTTGGAATTTATTAGTAAAATCCAGAAAAAAATAGAAAATATTGAAGAATTTCTTGGGTTTTTTCAATAAAAATCTCAAAATTTTTGAAATTCTTCAGTTTTTGAAATTTCTTTATAAATTCCTAATTTCTTCACATTTTTCAATCTTTTGTTTTTTATTAGAATCCTTCGAACTTTCTTTCGCAAAAGTGCCTTTGATCCTTTCTTTATGTGAATCAGTAAAAGGGCAGCTTTCCAATGAATCCTCAGAGAATTTAAGCGAAGCTCTGAACCTGCAGATCCAGAATTCTCTTTCCGATCTTTCCAATGGTACTCCATTCTCTTATCTCTTAAAACCTTTTAAAAAACCCTTAAAGGAAAAACCTTTGATCAAGAAGTCGAAGAAAACGCTGGTCGAAGAAAGCGATCTTCTGCGATAGCAAACACCACTGAAATCCTTACACAACTGGGTTATGTTTCAAACTCTTTCGACTATTTCCTTCGAAAAGTCAACGAAAATACGCAGGTTTTTCATTAATAATTTTCTTAATTTTTCTTTGTAATTTACTTATTTTTTGTAATTTTCTTCTATTTTCAATAAATAATAGATTTCTTCCGATTACATTCTTGCAGGAAAACTGCTTTCTGCCATAGGAAATTTCGCGAATTCCTTTGATAAAAGACTTAAATTATTCAATATGGGCGTCATTGACAGCATTTTGAACATGGTTTCTTGCGAAAAGCTCGACAATTCCATAAAACTTGGCGCTTGGGAAGTGCTATCGCGGATTTTCATCGAGAAAAAGATCGTGTGGAAATACATGCAGAATAACACGCTGATTTCTTCGATAAAAGCTGAGCTTTTTTCAATAAATTTAGAGGTTTTTCCCGAGCTTCCTTTTCTCAAGAAAAACATATTGAAATGTCTTTTGAAAATCATGGGTTTTCTTTGTGAAAATGAGAAGTTATTGGACCGTCTTTTCGAGGAAAAGACCATTGAGATTATTTTGGACATTCTTTTGGCGAATAAAGAGAAAATCGACATAGTAATCGCCGTTTGTGAAGTTCTCGGTTCTTTTGCGAAAAAATCAGTAATTATCAAAGAAATGCTGAGTTTCGGTGTTTTGGAGCTTTTAATGGAGTTTTACGATAAATACCTCTCGAATCTCGATGCTTTAAGGGCTTTTGCGAGGTTAATAGGGGAATTAGCATCGAATTCTATTGAAGCGCAAGAGAAGTTCTGGAATATGTCGTTTCATTACCTTATAATAGAAGGGGTGAAGCTTTATCAGGAGGATCAGGCTTTGATAAACTCTTCATGTGTTTCTTTGAGTTTTCTCTGTTATAATAATGTGAAAATCAGTGAATTTATTTGTAAAAGCGAGATTATCAAGCCGATTTGTTTGAATTTAATGAAGAATTTCGATGATTCCTTGAAGAAATTAGATAATAATGCAGTGGGGGATTCAAAAGAATTAATGGGAAATATCGCGCTTTTGATCAGTAATTTGTGCTATAAAAACAATCAAAATAAACAGATTCTTGGAAGTTTTGGAGTTGTGGAGGCTTTGGTGAAAGTCCTTTCTTCTTTTGCGAAAAAGGGTTTTTCAGAAGAAAAAAGCTTGAAAAACTGTTTAAAGTACAAAGGAAAATTTGAATTTAAACAAAAAATTTATTAAAAGGGCTTTGGGGAATTTATCGCTTTTGATCGAGAATTCCAGCGTGCTTGTGAAGGAGAATTTCTTGGGGATTTGTGAAGGTTTTATTAAGATTTGTAATGAGAAGAATGAGCTTGTGAAGTTTTTTATGGATATCTTGGGGAATTTATCGTCTTTTCCCGAAGAAATCAACTTATTGAATTTATTGGAGTTAATTGAACAGGGTATCATTGATTTATTGATCAGGTTTTTTTTCTTCTTTTTCTTCTTTTTTCCATTGATTTTGCTTTTAATTCAATTGAATTATAGATGTATCAATGCTAACGAGTTAAATACCATGGTTCTTCTATCGGCTGTCAGCGCGTTGGACTTTCTTTTCAGCAATAAAAGCGTCATGAAAACAGTTGTTGATCAGACGGTTCTGGGAACCTTGTTCAAAATCTTGAAAGCACAGGACTGGAATATTGTGATTTTTTACACATTTACACATTAAAATCTTTTTTAATAACTTTTCTTTAGGAACTCGTGATAAAAATCCTCAGAATCCTCATTCATACCACAACAATTGAAAATTCCCCTATTTTCTTCGAAGCTAAACTCCCTTTAACCCTTGCGGATCTCGTGAAAGTGCATCTCAACACCCCGGAAATACTCTTAAAAGTTCTCAAATCCATTTATTTTCTTCTTTAAAACCCCCCTGTAAAAAGGCCTTTAAACTTCTTGCTAAACTCTGTTTCGATAAACCCAAAGCAAAAGCCCTTTATCAATCAGGAATAATCCCAATAATCTTCGAAATTTCTGAACAAAATTCTTTCAGGTTAACATTAGAAATTCCTTTATAAAAATCAGTTTTTTCTCTTATTTCAGCAAGGAATGCATCTATGAAATTTTTGAACTTTTTGCAAAACTCGGCAAATTCTCTGATAAAGCTTCAGAACAAATATGCCAAACAGGGCTTTCCTACATAAAATCACTGGTTCAAGAGCATTTTGAAGACCAACAAATCGTCGAAATGGCTTCGGTAAACTTATTTTACGAATGAATATCTTTTATAAAATACTGAATTTCTTATAAAATTTTAAAAATTATCATTGAATTTTTCATATGAATTTTCTCTTTATAAATTAAATAAATAATGAACTAAATAAAAAGCTCCTGTTGCAAAACACCTCCGATATCTCTTCCAATGCAGACCTGCTCCTCCAGAACTCAGCAATCGAATTGGCCCTTGATATCATCAATAAATACCCGAAATCAGAGCAAATCCTCCTTCATCTTTTCAAATTCCTTCAGAATATAGCTGAAACCAATGAAGATTTCCGCAAAATCTGCCTTTCAAAACCATGTGTTTCTTCGATTTCTGAGATAATTGGGCTAGAAACCACCAAAGAACACATAAGAATTGCTGGGATATTAGCCAAAGACAGTATTGAGATCGAAAACGATGAAATTTTGCCAGAAGCAAATGAAATATTGGGCATGGTCTTCAAATTCAAGCTTGGACAAAGCAAATCAATGATAAGTAAAGAGAAAAAGAACTTCCTTTTAGCAGGTCGAATCTGCAAATTGTAAGATTTTTTGAAAAATGCTAAAATAATAGAGAAAAATGCTAAATAATTCGCATTTTATTCAGGTACAAGAACAATGGAAATTGCAAGAATATGTTGATTTTCTGCAAACCTGACTTCAAGGCGATTTTCGCAAAAAGAACAAGAAAAAAAGAAGATCAGAAAAATATTTCGAGAATTTCTGTTGAGAATATCAAAGAAACTGTCTTCGATTATACAGAAAAAGGACTTTTCGTGAAAAGTGCCTTTGCGAAATCAGGAGGATTGTTCAGAAAAAGTTTTATTTGTAAAAAATGGAGGTTTTATAAAGTTTTTTTTGTGAAGAGGCGGATCCCGAATTGTGCATTGCTTTGATAGGGGATTTCGATAAGAAAAGCGAAGAGAAATCGTTCTTTATTGAGGCACCGAATTTGATTGAGAAACGGAGGTGGATTGAGTGTTTTAAAGCTGTAATTGAAGAGTTTCAAAGACAGGAGAAAATTGTCCCATCGAATAAATAAGAATTGATTTTGGGAATAGGAAATGATAGAAAGAAAAAAAAAAATTTTGAAAAAAAATTTTGAAAAAAAATTCAATTTTAAAAGATTTTCACCTTTTTTATTTATTTTTCAATTTTTATCCATAAAAACCAAACTCAAAACTTAAAATTAACATTCTCTTTCTTCTTATTTTCAAGATTCTTCACTTCTGTCTCGCTTTTCAAAATTTCCTGTTCAACAACTCCAGGTATTACATACCCATGTGATGATCCGAAGATATTACCGGCTCCGAAATTAGCCTTTTCAAAAAATTATAAACAAAGAAAAAAACTGTTTATTTACTTGAGTAGGCTCTAAAATTTGATATAAGGGTTTGCCTGAATTGTCAAAAGGATTGGCTTTTCCATCAGTTTTATTGATCAAAGGAGCCATTGGTTGTATTTTTCCCATTAAAGGTTGTTTGCGAATATCAATATTCGGAGTATCAAGGCCGGAAATTATGCTTGAAGTTCCCGACTTTGTGTCAGAATCGGCTTTGAACGCGGATTGTGTTGTGTCACCGTAATTTTCAATAGGAGCTTCGTCGATTTCTTCAGGTTCTTCTTCTTCCAGAAGTTCTCCCCAAACGAAGTTTTCTATTGAATTTTTTTTCATTTATTCATATTTTTGATAAAATTTACCCAATTTCTGGTTTTCATCTTCGTTTTCTTTATCTTTGTTTGTGACTCGTCCGAAAACATCAAAAGCATATTTTGGCTTTATATATTTTTTTCACATTTTTTTATTAAAAAAATATTACTTCTTCTGATGGTTTATTGTAAAGAAAATTATAATTGCCGCTTTCTGGCAAAGGGGTATTCAATCCGGGAATCTTCAAATTGGGGTATGAAGGCGGAGGACCATATCGCTGCATATTGATGATCCATGGAGGCGGTGCGAAGTCTGATATGCCTAATCCTTGCTAATAACAGAATAAATCTCATATAATAAGTTAATAGTTTTTACACGTAATTCATCAGAGATTTTGCCAGGTTTATAAGATTTCATTTTGACTTCATCTTCTTTTCCTTCATAATATCTAATAAAAAAAATGTTTTTCTTCGAATTCTCTTAAGAAAATTGTTACATGTCCCCATGATTGCTCATTTTTGGCTTGCTTTGGTTCTTGAAAAAGGCATCATGCAATACTTCGTAATCTATATCAATTTTACCAAGCTTTGGGTTCATTCTTTCCTTTAATTTCTGCTTCACAACCTTTCCAGGATCAGAATCAGTCAAAGGATCTCTTAGTCTTGCAATGCCTGTTGCTTCAATAAACACTAAAACCCAACAACAAAAAAATTTATTGAAAAAAATTCAAAAGAAAAACTTGGCAGTTTAAATGCGGCTTTCAAGATTCCTCGTTTATTCTGAAGAAACTTCCTCTTTTGGCACCAATGCCTTGGAACAGGAACAGTGTTTTTATAGGATTTAAGATACACAAGCAATAAAGGATCAGGAGAAGTCACATCCCAAGCCTTATAAACACAATAAAATCAATGAAATTTTTTGTATAAAATTCATAAAAAACAATAAATTCATACTTCAACAACATCTGGTCTTTTTACTAAAGCCTTTAATTGTGCGACTTTCAGCATTTTCAATTGTTTTCGTTTTTTTCGCGATAATTTAATTTCTTTTATCTTTTTGATCGGTTCTTTAGCTTCAGCTTCGTTTTCGAATTGCATTGAATTCTCCTCATTATTCGAAGAAGTTTCTTCTAATTCAGGATTGTTTGACCCTTTTTCAATTTTGGGAGTCGCGAAATATTGAAAAACGTTCTTGAATTCTTCGTAATATTTCCCTGTTAATAGATATTCGTCTCTTTCTACATATTCAATTTCAACGCCTTTTGGCGTTTGGGAAGGAAGATTGTCTTCTTTAAGAAGAGTTTCTTCAGGTTTGATGCTTTTTCGAATTTTTCGATTTCCTTTTTGACGAAGTTTACGATTGCGGTTCTTCAGCTTTTCTTTTTCTTCTTTCGAAACCTTTTTACCATCATTTATATTATTTAAAGGGGAGCTCTGCTCGTTTTTGGGTTCGAGTTTTGTGATGATTTCTTTGCCCATTTTGATTTTTTGTTTAATTTCTATGTTAATTTGTTATTAAGAAAAAAAAATAATTTCAAATAGGTCATTTTTTTTAAATTATAAAGCTTTTTTTTTTAATGAAAGCCAAAAATTAAAAAAACTTACTTTATCTCAATTTGTTCTGAATCAATAATATCAATTTTTTCTTCTAAAAATTACAATATCAACTTTACAAAAAGCTTTTTAAATCTAGAAAAACAGAAAACTATGCTTAAAAATCGACAAGAATCCCTTCTTCCCTCAGAATTTCAAAACTCTGAACAAATCACCCTCATGCATAAACCTTCCTTTTTTGGTAGGTCTCCTGAGTGCCCACCTTTAGATAAGCTTTTCTCCAAATGTAGCGAAAATAATGAACAGTTAAAGTTCTATGAGAAAGCTATGATGCAAAAAAAATCAAATAAAACTAGCAAATTCAAGAGCTATTTGTTCTTTCTTGGCAAAGATGCGATTTTTTATGAATCGAAGCTGAAAAATATGAAGAAAATGGATTATGATGGAGCTAGAATCTTGTTCAAACCAAAAAAAAATGAAGGGTTTTTCGGGTTTGTTTTAATGAAAGATGAGAAGAAATGCGAGATTTTCACAAAAGATGAAGAAATCTTTATCAAATGGAAAAGTTTTTTGAGCTTGAAGCTAATTCTTCTGACTTTTCACGAAGATTTTGAGGTGAAGAAGATGATAGGAAAAGGCAGTTTCGCAAAGGTTTTTCTTCAATTTTTTTTCGCTTTATATCCAAAAAAAATTCCAAAGGTTTATTTATCGACAAAACGCGAAGAAAATAAAGATTATGCAGTGAAAGTCTTTAGTAAAGAATTGCTTTTAACACAAAAATTTGGAAAAGTTCAATAATCCTCTAAAAAAAAATCAAAAACAATAAAAAATTCAAATTTTTTTTTTTAGTCAAGTCTTATAAATGAAATTGCAGTTATGCGAAAAATTGATCAAAAGCATATAATGAAGCTTTACGAAGTTTATGAAAGTGATCATTCCGTATATCTGATAATGGATTTAATTCATGGCGGTGAGTTATTGAATCGACTGAAAGAATGTAAGAACTTCTCACAAAACGATTTAGCGAAACTGATGTACAATATGCTTGAAGCACTAAAACACTTGCATTCCAAAGGCATCATGCATCGTGATTTGAAGCCTGAGAACATTCTTCTTCGTAATAAAATCGAAATTCATGAGATTATTCTTGCAGATTTCGGACTATCCTCCTTTACAAATAAACCTGTGAATGAGATCCTCTTCAAAAGATGTGGGACGCCTGGATTCGTTGCTCCGGAGATATTGGTTTATAAAGAAGGTCAGAGTGATTTTTATGATGAAAAATGCGATGTTTTTAGCGCGGGAATCATATTCTTCATTCTGTACAATTTTTCTTTGGGAAATGTGGGGAAGTTCTGTTGTAAGATAGATTGACTGGGAAGAAGCCATTTGGAGGCAAAGATTTCAAAGAGATTTTAAGACAGAATAAAGCATGTTCTTTTGATTTTGGGTCATATATTTTTAAGGATAAACCATCTTTAGGTTGATTTTTTGGAAATCTTATGATTTTTTCGTATTTTTTTAAAAATTTTTTTGAGAAAAGCCATTGATCTTTTAAAAAAAATGGTTTTCTTTTTCCCACAAGCGAGGATCTCAGCTGCGAAAGCTTTGGAACATAAATATTTCGATGAGTTCATTGAAAAAGATGAAAGTCCCAATCTGCCTATTGAAGAAGAAGCTAAAAAAGAAGCTCTTCCAATTTTTGAAACCAAAACAAAATTAAAACTTCATTTGAAAATCACACCAATACAAGAATACAACAGGTCTGAATCAATTGATTTTTTTATTAAATTAATGAATTTTTAATAGCAAAGAGAATAGTCCTTATTTGAATTCCCCTGGTGTTGGTTCTCCCTTTTTTACCAATAAGCCAGCTTTGAATGGAAAAACAGATACTTATGAAAAATTTGAATCTGCCGCCTATAATTCTTCGATAATGCAAGATAACAGCCCAAATGATAAAAATTTTTTACCAATGATAGAGTTGCCAAAGGAAGTGTTTGATTTGATAAGTGAAACGAAATCAAATTCTAACACTCCAATGAATATTGGAAAAAGGAATGTTGGAGGGAAGAAATCTTCTTTTAACAGAAACTCTGTGGTAAGCAGACAGATTACTGAAAATAAAAATAGCGAATTTGATGAAAAATGAAAAATTGAAAAAAAATTGAAAAATTACAAGATTTTTGTATTTTTTATAAAGCAAAAAGTTTATTTATGAAAAATTCTCATAAAAATTAAAAAACAAATTTTTTATAAAAAAAGTTCATAAAAAAATTGAATAAATTTCAAAAGAAATAATCCTTTTAACGTTTAAAACCCAGAAAAAACCCTTCTATAATGAATAATCTCTCATCCTTCGAAAACCTCAAAACTTCTTCTTATTTCCCGAAAACCATCGAAACTCCCGATCTTTCAATCAACACTCCTTATATCACAAAAAAATTCTCTTCTTTGATTTCCAAACAAGTCACTCACAAGCCAAACCCTCGAACAAGTAATATTTCATTCCCATTTTTTAAAATCCTTCTCTTTCTTAGCCAAAGAATCTAAGCCTCCAACCCAAAAACCGCAAGAAACAGGCTATAAGAAGTTTGAAACTGGCAAAAGCTTAGAAAAATCCATGGTTTCTCAAAAACAAATGCTCTCAGCCACGAAAAACGAGAGAAATTCTTCAATAAATGAGAACAAAATTCGTCAATCGACCTCAAGGACCAAATGCCTAGAAATTTCAAATTATCCTTCTCCCCAAATGAAGATTCCTAAAGCCATTTCGAAGAAGTCTTTTCATTTGAATGTTCGAAGTCTGAAGCATGATCCAAGCCCTCTCGAAATAACTCAGAATATGACCCCTCTGAACCACTCGCAACTGATGAATACTTCTTTGAATCGTTCATTGAACTTTTCGAAGAATCAAGGCTTTGGGGCTTCTCCAATGAAAGTCAATACTAATATGAAAGAGCATATAAGGACAAAGACACAAACATCGACTAATGAAACCAATGAAATCCAGACTGAAAGACAGCATTTTTTAGAAAAGAAAAGAAAGAATTTGTTGAAGAATAACAGTTCTTCGAATATTCTCGAAATAAGGAAAAAAACCAGCTATTGCAAAAAAGATCAGAGCGTTAATGTGAAAAAAATCAATCTTTTGGCGAAAACTGAAGATTTCGATAAAAATTACGAAATTCATTCTTTGAATAACAAAGAAAATTCATTCGAAAAAGCTTTATCTTTAAACAAACAAACCAGCAATTTAAGCGACGGGCCTTTGTTTTACAAAGAGGAATCATCGTATTTGCCAATTGGAAAACGCCTTTATCTAAGAAATTACACGAAGAAGCAATGTTTTGACAGACGAAAGTTCAAAAAAGAGAAAAATAAGCTGAGAAAACAACTGAATTCCCAAAAGGATAAACAGAAAAATCTCTTAAAAATGAGCAAAAAACTCGAAGATAATAAAGAAATGCTGATGCGCGGGATAAAAAACCTTATGAAAGAGAACCTTTCCGTGAAAATCGCATTGGATTTCTTACAATTATCCCACAATAAAATGGCGATAAATTTCGATTTCCTCATGAAAACCCCAGGAATGGTGGTCCCAACAACAGATTTCCGTGTTTTTTATGATAAAATTCTTGGCTCTGGTGGTTTTGGAACAGTTTATGAAGGGGTTTTTATCAACAAAAAGGTTGCGATAAAAGTAATGAATATCCCACTGGAATATTTAAAGATGCTTCTGAAAGAAATCATCACGATGATAATCTGCGATCATGTGAATCTCGTCAAATTACATGCTGTTTCCTTCGGAAACGCCGAAAACAATCAAATAACAGTTTTTATCATAATGGATTGTTTAAAGCAGGATCTGAAAAACCTTGTTTTTCGTGAAAAACCACATTTGCCATTAAAGCTGAAATATAAGATTTTGATCGATATTCTGAAAGGACTATGCTATTTACATGATTCCAATTACGTTCATTGTGATCTCAAACTCCAAAATGTATTGATAGATGAGCATTTCAATGCAAAAATTTCTGATTTCGGGCTTACAAACTGTCTGAGATTTGGCAATACGAAGAATACCCTAATAGCTGGGTATAGTGAAAGAACATCGGCTTATGAATATCTCTGTGAACAGAAGATTTCAACAAAAGGAGATATATGGTCTTTTGGAATTTTAATGTATGAATTAATGAATGAAAAAATCAGTTGGGAAAATTTAAATGGAGTACAGGTGGTGGCTAAAGTGTCATTAAAGACCAATTTCTTTGATTATAATTTGAGAAGTGGGAATAAAATTGAGGAGAATATCGTGGAAAGCTGCCTCAATTATAACTATACTAAAAGACCCACTGCTAAGGAATTACTGAATAGGTTGGAAGGAGTTGTAATGAAAATGAAATCGTAAAGTTTTAGGCGAAAGGAAATGTATTTTTTTTATCACGAATTATCTTTCTTTTTTTTATGAAATAATTGTATATTTTATACATAAATTTAAATTTAACTATTTTTTGAATTATTGAAAATTTTACAAGAATTATTTTTTAGAAAACTTATTCAACCTATACATTAATTCACGAAAGGTTTTAATTGTTCAGCCTTCATCGCATTAAAATCCAAATTCACTTCAATGTCCTCATCAATTTCTCCTTTTCATTAAAAAAAAATTATTCTTTTTTTATCTCTATTTTAAAAAACCCATCATCGCCATATTGTCTCCTCTTATCATAAACAACCCCATTTTCTCCAATTGAACTCCGCTTCCTTTTGAATATATTCGCTCTTCACATTCCCCCAGAATAACATTCAATGCCTGGTCCAACCCTCTCAAATATCCTTTATTAATCAATTGGAATAGATAATTAAAAAATGGGTAAATTTCTTAAAATTGCCTACAAAAATTCTTCCATCTGTTGTGATGATCTGAACCAATTTCTCAAGCATATTCTCCAAAGGCTTCAGTGTGGTCAATGCCTTATCTTTAGGATTATTGTCCATTTTTTTTAATTTTATTAATATCAAAATCAAAAATTAAATTAAAATTTCTTAATAAAAAACAGAATTCAATAAAAAAAAATGATAAAACTTGCAAAGAAAAACTGAAATTTCATTAATGATTAATAATTTTTTTAAAATTTTCTTTAAGAACACAAAAAATATTTATAAATTAAATTATTGATTTAAGATAACAAAGAAATTAATTTGACTCAAATAAAGGATAATTTATCAATGAAATCGATTGACTTTTTAATAAAATTATATAAAATTTAATCTAAGGATATAATTAATTATAATAATAATAAACCCAAAAAAAAAAGAGTATCAATGCAATTCAACAGCAAACGCGAAGAACTTGAATATGAAGCAAGTGGTAAGCTCTTCAATGAATCCAACCACCCAATCGAGCAAAATTTTATAGAAAAATACAACGAATCCAAAATTTCCTCAGTCTGGCCTTTTATACCCTTGTTAAGTTTCGAGAAAGAAGCCTATAAACAAGACAAGGTCTATTTGTTCAATAAACCAGGGGATGACCCTATAGAACAAAATGAGAGTCAGAAGTTCATAAAAGGTATAATTTTCTCAGTTTTTCTGAAAGAAAAAATTATAAAAATTATTAAGATGGAGAGACTGTTGTGGTTCCTATTGATAATAAACTGCCACCCAATGTGTTAAGTTCATCGCCTTTAAGATCACCAAAGACAAAAGGGGGAAACAATTTTCTAGAGGACCACAGTTTTAATCCAATTGAGCTATATTGGGAAAATTTATCGATCACTGCTACATATAAAGCGAAGAAAAAACGATTTCCTCCTTGTTTAAGTGTCACGAAATCAAAATTACTTCTCAATGATGTCACTGGTATCGCTAGACCAGGGAGTTTTACTGCTATTTTAGGACCATCTGGTATTTTTTCTTTAATAAGAAAATAATAATAATTTTTTTAGGAAGTGGAAAAACTACTTTATTAAACTTTTTATCGGGTAGAACGATGAGTGACAACTTGACTTTCTCAGGCTCAATGATGATCAATGGCATTGCTGTTGAGAATATCGAAAAAATTGGAAATCAAGTTGCTTATGTAATGCAAGACGATATTTTATTAGCAACTTTTACGCCTATGGGTTCATTTTTACAATTGATATATTTTTCATATAAAGAATTATTTTTTTTATAAAAGAGGCTTTTAAATTTTGTGCTGAGTTGAGAATGAACGTTTCTCCTGAAGAAAAAATTAAAAAAGTTCATATTTTTGTTTTTCTTCCCGAATACAAAAAAAAAAACACAAAATCATAAAAAAATCATTAATCATTTTTAATTAAATTTATTTTAGATTGATTCTTTGATCAAAGTGTTGGGTCTGAGCCAATGTGCCAATACACTGATAGGCAACAGTATGATCAGAGGCCTTTCAGGAGGAGAGAGAAAAAGAACCTCGATTGGTGTGGAATTATTAACAAATCCTTCAATGATTTTTTTAGATGAACCCACAACAGGCAAAAATCAATTAAAATCTATAGAGAAAACTTGTTTATTATCACATAGGATTGGATTCAGAAACAGCTTTGCAACTCGTTGTTTTGCTCCAGGCTTTAGCCTTAGGAGGAAGAACAATCATCAGCACGATACATCAACCTTCATCAGATATCTTCATGAATTTCGATAAATTGATTCTATTGGTCCAGGGAAATGTTATTTATCAAGTATTTTTTTTTAAATGAAAAAAAATGATCAAAATTATTATTTTTTAAATAAGGGAGATGCTGAAAAATCATTAGATTATTTCGAGAAAATGGGCTACCCTTCTCCTGCTTTCGTTAACCCGTCTACCTTTTTTATGAAACTAATGAACCCTGAGGGTTTCCTAGTGGACAATATCGAAAAGACTCACGATTATGGCATTAAACTGACCGATGAAATTCGAAATCAATTTAAAGTTACATTGGAGAAGATGATAAATTTCCACAGAAATTCCGATGAACTCAAATCAATTAAGCCAACCACACTAGAAGTCGTCAAATTTGATGAACATATGAATACTGTGAGCTGGTTTAAGCAGTTTCGAAAAATTGCGGAGAGAGGATTCCTCAATGAAATACGAAACCCTATGGATGTGAAAATGAAGTTGATGAGCTCGATTTTTTTTGGGATATTGACGATAATTGTTTTTACTGGCGTTGATACTTCTTTTTTTAAATTTTATTTATTGATTTTTAAAAAAATTCATTGATAAATTGTATTTAGATGGGAAATTATAGAGCTGAAATACAAAACAGAATAGGCTGTTTATTCAATTTAGTGATGAATACGTGTTTTGGAGCTATTTTCGCGAATTTAATGACCTGTAAAACTCAGCTTTTTATCACCATTTTATATATATTTTTATCGCAGTTTCTTCGGAAAAACCTATATTTATGCGGGAAAAGATGAATAGAACCTATACGTTAAGCGCCTATTACTGGGGGAGAACTACGAGCGAACTTCCCTTTCATTTAATTTATCCTACAGTATTCCTTTGCATTGTTTATTGGTCAGTGGGTTTGAGTGAAGTTTCTTCTTCTAAATTCTTTATTCTGGGTAAATAAAACAA
>JFJP01038092.1_pt1 | contig 19748 bp, 16 predicted proteins | sample 431651 | NCBI WGS metagenome assembly JFJP01 (sample SAMN02602958, study PRJNA72255) | Microbial mat metagenome, whole genome shotgun sequencing project. | biome: fresh water; feature: sink hole; material: water; isolation source: purple microbial (photo- and chemosynthetic) mats found in...
AAAAAAGAAAAGCTTTTAATGATTTTTAACAAATAGAACAAGCGGATTATTTTATAAGTAGCATGATTATTCATAAGTTTGAATTTTTCAAAACATAAAAAATGGAAATAAAAATAGTAAACAAATCAAGCAATCCATTACCTGAGTATGGTACCGAGCATGCTGCAGGAATGGATCTTCGTGCTTTTTTGATGAATACGGTTACTCTAAAACCATTAGAAAGGGCTTTAATTCCTACAGGTCTTTATATTGAGCTTCCGGTTGGTTATGAAGCACAGATTAGACCGAGGAGTGGTTTAGCTATAAAAAAAGGAATAACAGTACTTAATACTCCCGGGACAATAGATGCTGATTACAGAGGAGAAATAGGAATTATATTAATTAATCTTTCAAGTATTGATGTAACTATTGAGCATGGTGAAAGAATTTGTCAGATGGTAATTGCAAAACACGAACATGTTAAATTAAAAGATGTTAATGAAATTTCCCAAACCGCAAGAGGTGATGGAGGATTTGGAAGTACGGGAATAAAATAATTCTTACGAACAAAATTCCAGTATTATAGGGAAGGAAAAACAAGTAATTATGAGTTTTAAAAAAGTAGTTATTGTAAGTATAGTTAGTTCTATAAAGTACCTTTTTATTGCAATAATTAGTATTGCGATGTTTTCGTGTATTTCAAAAAAGGATAGCATCCAAAGCAAGATAAACGATAACGATTCGCAATTTTATTATACATTTCTCGAGGCAAACAGACTAAAAATCCTTGGTGATTATAAAAATGCACTCGAATTGTTTGCTCAATGTTTGAAAATACAACCAACGTCTGATGCCAGTATGCATGAAATTGCAAGAATTAATGCTTCATTAAATAATTACGAAGTAGCGATTAAATATGCAGAAATGGCAGTAAAACAAAATCCAGGCAATAAATATTATTATTATACTCTTGCCGATATTTATTTAGATAATAGAATGTATGATGAGGCTGTTAAAGTTTATGAGAATATTAGAAAAGTTGACCCAAATAATCATGAAACTACATATTATTTAGCAATGCTTTATAAACAAAACAACAGACTAAATAATGCCTTAAGCACGCTTAATGAATTAGAAAATAAAATCGGAATAAATGAAAGCGTTTCTATAAACAAACAGCAAATATATTTATTACAAGGAAACAAATCAAAAGCATACGATGAAATTAATAAATTGATAAGCTATTCTCCAAATGAACCAAAATACTATGCTATAATTGGAGAAATGTATACTAGAGATAATTTATTTCTTAAAGCCGAAGAAGCGTTTAATATACTTTTTTCCATAGATAGCCTAAATCCTGAAGGACAATTGTCTATTGTTGATTTTTATCGACGTAAAATGGATTATGAGAATGCCTTTTTCACTGTCAAACGTATTATTGATAATGACGAAATAGAATATGGGTCAAAAGTGATGGTTTTATATTCGTTTTTAAATACACCCAAAGAATTTAGTATTTATGTAGATAGAATAGAAACAAGTTTGTTACAGTTTAAAGATAAGTATCCAGAAAAATTGGAAGGATATACATTATATTCTGATTTTTTAATTAAAAAGAACAATTACGAAGAGGCTTCTAATCAACTTGAAACAGCCGTTAATAATTTTGATACAAATGAAATTATTTGGGAACAGCTAATATCGTTGTATAGTTTTTTGGGCAAATTCAATAAAATGTATGAAAAATCGGAGGCAGCAATCGATAGTTTTCCTGATAATCCATCTTTCTATTTATATAAGGGATTATCAGCTATTCAGCTAAAAAAGGAAGAGATTGCAGTAAAAGCTCTTACGGATGGATTAGAATTAGTTAAAGATAACCGCGAATTAGAGATAAATTTTTATATATACCTTGGAGAAGCATACCAAGCAATAAAAAACTACATTCAGTCCGAAAACTATTTTGAAAAAGCAGTAAAAATGAAGCCTGACGATGTCTATGTTCTAAATAATTATAGCTATTACCTTTCAATACGCGAAGAAAGACTTGAGTATGCCGAAAAGCTAAGCAAAATAACAATTAATGCAGAACCAGATAACTCAACCTATCTTGATACATATGCCTGGATTTTATTTAAACTAGGTAGATATAATGATGCTTTATTTTATATTAAAAAGGCATATGATTATGGGGGCTTTCAAAATCAGGTAATTGTTGAACATTATGGAGATATTTTAATGAAAACAGACAATAGTCAAGAAGCAGTTAGAATGTGGGAGTTATCCTTAAAATTGGGAAATACCAGCTCGGAGTTAAAATTAAAAATTGAAAAATATAGTCCGGTAGTTAATGAATAAAACTTTTACAAAAATAATTTGCATTTTTTACTGCTTTTTAATTTTCGAAGGCTGTAGCGTTAATAAAAATATTAGCCAGAACAATTCCATTACACTAAGCAAAAAAGAACTTGTTGACAGAATAAATTCAATTGAACAAAAAGATGAATTAATCTTGATAAAAGGCTCAAAAATTTCTATTGAAGATAATTCAGGAATAACTAATTTAAAAGTTAATTTTTTAATAAAATTGGATTCTGCTATTCTTGTCTCTGTATCAAGTTTATTGGGTATAGAGGTCAGTCGCGCACTAATTCTAAAAGATAGTATTATAGTTATTGATAGGATTAACAAGACATATTATTACGAAAAATATGATGAGTTGGAAAAGAGGTTTTCAATTTCTCTCGATTTCTTGCAACTGCAAAGCTTATTAACAGGTGATTTTAAAATGAATATTCAGGAGAGTGTTATTCCTATTGATAGGGTTTACGTTTCAGATAAAGGAAACATAAATATTGGCATTTCAGAAAGCAAAACAGAGAATGAAAGAATTGAAACAGTATTAAAAATTGATATTGCCAAATTTTTCATAAACGAAGCCACCATTCTTTTTGAAAAAGAGGGATTAGAGTATCAGGTTTCTTATAATGATTATATAAATATAAATAGCTATTTCTTTCCAGGATTTCTTGACATTGAGTTTAAGAATAAAAAATCACTGATAAGAATCGCTATTCAGAACAAGAATATTAAGATTCAACCCAACAAAGGATTAATAATTGATATACCCGCAAATTATATACGGTCTAGATAGAAATCAGATGAAACAAAGAACAAAATATATTATTATTTTAATTCCTTTAATGATCTTTAATTTGTTTTGTTATTCTCAGTCAAAGCAAGATCTGGAGCAGAAAAAACTAAAAACTGAAGAGGAGCTGAAACTGTCTACAAGAATTTTAAATGAAACAGAAAAATCAAAAACAGAGGGAATCAATAAACTTCTAATCATAAAGAAAAGAATTTCATTACGCGAGCAGCTTATTCAGGATATAAATAATGAAATAAATACAATTGATAGGCAAATAATTGATAAAGCGGAGATAATAATCAAATTAGAAAATGAAATTAGAATTCTAAAAGAGGAATACGCTAAATTAATATATTTTGCATATAAAAATAGAAGTAATTATGATAAACTAATGTTTGTTCTGGCAGCAGGTAATTTTAATCAGGCTTATAGAAGAATTAAGTATATTCAGCAGTACTCTAATTATCGAAAAAAGCAGGCTGATCAAATTGTTTATAAACAAAAAGAGCTTGAATATGAAATCGTTTCTTTAAAAGATAAAAAGAATGAAAAAATCCAATTGCTTTCAGAAAAAGAAAAGGAAAAATTACATCTGAGCTATGAACAAGAGAGAGAAACAAAGGAAATTACAAATCTAAAAAAGAAAGAGAAAGAACTAAAAAAGAAGATAGAAGATTATAAGAAAGCTATGAAAAAAATAGAAAATGAAATAGCAGATCTTATTGCTAAAGAAGCAGAAGAATTAAGAAAAAGCAAAGGATTAACAGCATATGATGAAACAATTACATCTGGATTTAAAAATTCAAGAGGAAAATTGGAATGGCCAATTGAAAAAGGTATAATAATTAGAGAATTTGGAGAATCAAATCATCCAGTTTTAAAGGGAATTGTAATTAATAACGATGGAATAGATATTAAAACATCAAAGGATGAAAAAGTAAAATGTATTTACGAAGGAGTAGTGAAAAGAGTTTTTGCTGTTCCCGGGGCAAATATGGCAGTTATTATTAGGCATGGCCAGTATCTTAGCTTATATTCAAATCTGGTAAATGTCAAAATTAAACCAAACGACAGAGTGAATAAGGGTCAAATAATTGGAGACGTTTATTATACAAAAGAAGACGACAACAGTTCGGTTTTGCACTTAAGAATTTATGAAGAAAAACAAGTTTTAAATCCTAAAACTTGGTTAACTAAAAAATAGATCAGTGTTGAGATAAAAGTATTTTTAAAAATAGAATAAAAAAAATGAAACAATTTTACTTTTATAAAGTATACAATAAATAATAAACTTTTTAAGTCATCGAATTGCTAATCCAAGATGTAAAAATGAAAAAGAGCGTCATCGTTGATTCCAAAATTGAAAACATCAGTTTAATTGAAAAATTAGTTGATGAAGTATCTGAAGAAGCTAAAATTAATTCAGAAATATATGGCAAAATGCTAATTGCCGCTGTTGAAGCTGTTAATAACGCAATCGTTCATGGAAATAAGGAAGATGAAACAAAAAAGGTTAAAGTTGATTTTGTTCTTGAAGAAAATGTAATCAGAATATTTGTGGAAGATCAAGGAACAGGATTTGGTTTTAATAATGTACCAGACCCCACTATCCCAGAAAACATAGAAAACATTCACGGAAGAGGTGTTTATTTAATGAAACATCTTGCTGATGACGTAATTTTTCATGGCATAGGAAATAGAGTTGAACTAATATTTAATCGTGCGTAAAAATGGCTATTCGTTTTTTTAGCGAAGAGATTAAACCTGAACTAAAGAATAAAAGATTAATAAAGAATTGGATAATCCAAGCTATTATAAACGAAGAAAAAATTCCGGGTCAAATAAATTACATTTTTACTTCTGACAACTACCTTATAGAAATTAATAAAAAATACCTTTCTCATAATTATTTTACAGATATCGTTACATTTAATTTTTGCACTGATAATATAATAAATGGCGATATTTATATTAGTTTAGAGACCGTTAAAAACAATTCAACCATTTTTAGTGTTTCTTACAATAACGAATTAAATCGTGTAATGATACATGGAGTTTTACACCTAATCGGATTTAACGATTCTAATAATGTTGAAAAAAGCAAAATGAGAGAAAAGGAAGATTATTATTTAGCCTTATTGAAAAATCTTTCATAATTTTCGCCAATTAATAAAAGTATAAGATGTTACCAGATTATGATGTAATTGTGGTTGGAGGGGGGCATGCTGGATGTGAGGCAGCCGCTGCTGCAGCAAATATGGGTTCAAGTGTGCTTTTAATTACAATGGATATGACAAAATTTGGACAGATGTCATGTAATCCGGCCATGGGAGGTATTGCCAAAGGTCAAATTGTAAGAGAAATAGATGCTATTGGAGGATATTCTGCCATTGTTACAGATAAAAGTATGATTCAATTTCGAATGCTGAATCGTTCAAAGGGTCCCGCAATGTGGAGCCCTAGAGCTCAATGTGACAGAGTTAATTTTTCAATTGAATGGAGAAATGTTCTTGAAAGCATTCCGAATATTGATTTATGGCAAGATCAGGTTACTGAGCTAATCATAAATAAAAAAACAGTTGAAGGAATTAAAACAAAACTTGGTATTTCCTTTAAATCTAAAACAGTTATTCTTACAAACGGAACATTTATTAATGGATTAATGCATGTGGGAAGAACTAAATTAGAGGGAGGAAGAGCTGGAGAAACTTCATCAACAGGCCTTTCTGAACAACTATTAATGCATGGATTTGAAGTGGGTAGAATGAAGACAGGCACTCCTGCCAGAATAGATGGGCGAACAATAGATTTTTCAAAACTTCAGGAACAAAAAGGAGATGAAGATGGTGGACAATTTTCATTTATTCCTCATGAAAGCAAACCTTTCAATAACAAAAGCTGTTGGATTACCTATACAAGCCCAGAAGTTCACGATATTTTGGAAACAGGATTTGATGATTCACCTCTTTACAATGGTACAATAGAAGGCGTTGGTCCAAGGTACTGTCCTAGCATTGAAGATAAAATAGTTACTTTTTCAGATAAAGAAAAACATCAGCTTTTTTTAGAGCCAGAAGGTCATAGTACGGTAGAATATTATATCAATGGATTTTCATCATCATTGCCTTTGCAGATTCAATTTAGAGCATTAAGAAAAATAGAAGGCTTAGAAAGAGTAAAAATATTTAGACCTGGTTACGCAATAGAATATGATTATTTTCCTCCAACACAATTAAATCATACGCTTGAAACAAAAATAATTAAGAATCTTTTTTTTGCTGGGCAGATTAATGGTACTACTGGTTATGAGGAAGCAGCTGCGCAAGGATTGATAGCAGGGATTAACGCAAACCTAAAAATTAATAAAAAGGAACCGTTTGTATTAACTAGAGATCAGGCATATATAGGCGTTTTGATAGATGATTTGGTTATAAAAGGTGTTGATGAGCCCTATCGAATGTTTACATCAAGGGCGGAATATAGAATATTGTTGAGACAAGATAATGCCGATATTAGACTTACTGAATTATCTCATAAAATTGGCTTAGCTAGTGATGAAAGACTGTCATTGTTATCTGAAAAAATTAAAAAAAGAGATAGTCTGATTAAATTTATTAAAAACTATAGTGTCGAACCGGAAGTAATTAACAAGTATTTAATTAAGATTAAAAGTTCTCCTATAAAGCAAAAGAAAAAACTTTTAGAATTAATACTTCGTCCCGAAATTTCGATTAAAAAAATAAAGAATGTTTTAACAGAACTTTCTTTACAAATAAATAAAATTGAATTACGGGCAGATGAAATTATTGAAGCAGCAGAGGTTGTCATAAAGTATTCTGGTTATATTGACAGGGAACAACAAATTGCCGAAAAACTAAAACGATTAGAATATATTAAAATTCCCAGCGATTTTGCTTACGATAAAATATTATCGTTATCAACCGAGGGTAGACAAAAGTTAAAAAAATACAAACCTAAAAGTATTGGACAAGCTGCAAGAATAAGCGGGGTTTCTCCTTCGGATATTAGTGTTTTATTAGTTTTTATGGGAAGATAAGTATAACAATAAACCGTTCCACGTGGAACGTAAAATTGAATTTTATGGAAAAACCTTTCGTTGTTTCAGGGAGAGTGGTTGATATTTTTAATCGACAAATCATAAACGCAAAAATTCATGTAGAGGACAAGATAATTAAGAAAATAGAGCTTTCTGACGAGAAATTTGATAATTACATTCTTCCGGGATTTGTCGATTCCCATGTACATATCGAAAGCTCAATGATGATACCGTCATCATTTGCCAGAGCTGCAGTTAAGCACGGAACTGTTGCGACTGTTTCTGATCCTCATGAAATAGCTAATGTTTTAGGAGTTTCTGGTGTTGAATTTATGATTCAAAATAGCAAAAAGGTTCCGTTTAAATTCTTTTTTGGCGCACCGTCGTGTGTGCCAGCAACTTCTTTTGAAACATCTGGAGCTGTTATTTCTGAACGTGAAATCAAGAAATTATTGGACAATCCTGATATTTATTATCTAGCAGAAATGATGAATTTTCCTGGTGTAATTTATAATGAGAAAGAAGTTATCGCAAAAATTAGTCATGCAAACGATGTTAATAAACCAATTGATGGTCATGCACCCAGATTAACTGGCAAGGACCTAAAAAAGTATGCCAGCAAAAACATTACCACTGATCACGAATGTACTACTGTTAAGGAGGCAATTGAAAAAATTGAAAATGGAATGATGATTCAAATTCGTGAAGGAAGTGCAGCTAGGAATTTCGAAAATCTATTTTCCCTAATAAAAAGTCATCCAAAAAAAATAATGTTCTGTACTGATGATTGCCATCCAGACGACTTAATTAAAGGGCATATCAATAAAACGATTAAAAGGGCAATAGAAAAAGGAGCTGACCTGTTTGATGTTTTATCAGCCGCAACCAGAAATCCTGTTTTTCATTATAATCTAAATGTTGGTTTACTTCGTGTTGGAGATCCTGCAGACTTTATTATAGTTAAGGATATAAGTTCTTTTGATGTTATTAAAACTTACATAAACGGACTATTGGTTTTTGATAATGGAAACATTCTTATTGAAAAAATTAAAGAAGAACCTGTAAACAAGTTTAATTGTGAAAAGATTTCCGAAAAGGATATTGCTGTTAATTATAATGGAGGAAAGATACAAATTATTGTTGCTCAAGATGGAGATCTGCTTACAGGAAGATCAATAGAAGAACCCTTGATTGAAAATGGATATGTTGTTTCTGATTCTTCTCGCGATATTCTTAAAATAGTTGTAATAAATCGTTATAATCTAGGAAAACCTTCAATAGGATTTATTAAACAGTTTAATCTAAAAAAAGGAGCGATTGCCGGTAGTATTGCACACGATAGTCATAATATTATAGCTATTGGTAATAGTGATAGGGATATAGTTGTTGCAGTGAATCGGTTAATTGAAAACAAAGGAGGGATAGTTGCCTTTAATGGTAAGGTTATAGAAGATTTGCAGCTCGATGTTGCCGGATTAATGTCGACTGATGAAGCTGAAGTAATTGCTGAGAAATATCAAAAGGTAAATAGTATTGTAAAGGAAATGGGTTCAACTCTTAATGCTCCTTTTATGACCATGGCATTTATGGCCTTATTGGTAATTCCTGATTTAAAGATTAGTGATAAAGGCCTTTTCGATGTTACAAAATTTAAATTTACGTCATTGTTTGTTGAATAATGAAATCTTCTCCTGAGGATATTAAATCTATTATATCTGTTTTACCCGAAAGTCCGGGTGTTTACTTGTATTATAATTCATTAGGAGATATTATATATATAGGTAAGGCAAAAAACCTTAAAAAAAGAGTATCATCTTACTTTTTGCGCGAATCATATGAAAACAACAAACTTCGTGTGCTGGTAAGTAAAGTTTTTCGAATAGAATATATTGTAGTTAACTCCGAATCCGACGCTTTGTTACTTGAAAACAATCTTGTAAAAAAACATCAGCCACGCTATAATGTGATGCTTAAAGATGATAAAACCTATCCTTGGATTTGCATCAAAGAAGAAACCTTTCCTCGTGTTTTTTATACCCGCAATGTTGTAAATGATGGATCAAAATATTTTGGCCCTTATACATCGGTATATCTGGTTAAAATTTTACTTGACCTGATTAAGCAACTTTATCCGTTACGAAACTGTAGTCTGAATCTTTCTAAAGAAAATATTGAAAGGAATAAATTTAAACCTTGTCTTGAATATCATATAGGAAACTGCAAGGCTCCTTGCATCGGTTTGCAATCTATGCAGGATTATAATATTGCTATTGAGCATATTCATCTCATTCTTAAAGGCAATATTTTGGAGTTAATTAAGTATCTAACAACCTTAATGAAAAACCATTCTTCCGAATTTAGGTTTGAAGAAGCACATATCATCAAACAAAAAATAGAGATTCTCGAAAAATATAAAAGTAAATCAACGGTAGTTAGCTCAACAATAAATGATTTAGATGTTTTTTCTATTCTTGATGATAATACATCCGCATATGTTAATTTTTTACGAGTTGTCGAAGGACGAATTGTTCAGGCACATACCTTGGAGTTAAAAAGGAAGCTGGATGAAAGACTGGATGATCTATTAATTATCGCCGTTGTTGAATTAAGAAATCGCTTTTCGAGTAAGTCCAAGGAAATTATTGTTCCTTTTAAGATAAATAGTCCTTGGGTAAATGTGAAAATCATTGTTCCTCAAAGGGGTGATAAACGGGCTTTGCTGGAATTATCAGAACGAAACGTTAAGTACTACAAACTCGAAAAACAAAAAAATGCAGAAAGAAAAAAAGAAAAACATTCAAGTAAACGAGTGTTGGAAATTTTGAAAAAAGATCTCAATCTTCCTGTTTTGCCCGAACATATTGAGTGTTTTGATAATTCAAATATACAAGGAACAAGTCCTGTCGCTGCATGTGTTGTTTTTAAAAGCGGAAAGCCCAGCTCAAAAGATTACCGACATTTCAATATTAAAACAGTTGAAGGACCAAATGATTTTGCTACCATGGAAGAGGTGGTTTACAGACGCTATAAACGAATAATTGACGAAAACAAACCCTTACCGCAGTTAATTGTTATCGATGGCGGCAAAGGCCAGCTTACTTCTGCAACTAAGGTTCTAAAACAATTGAATATTTATAACAATGTTTCTGTTATTGGTATTGCAAAGCGGCTTGAGGAAATTTATTATCCCAACGATCCTATTCCGCTTTATCTTGATAAAAATTCTGAATCGCTAAAACTAATTCAACACATTCGTAACGAAGCTCACCGTTTTGGCATTAAGTTTCACAGACAAAAACGATCAGGTAATTTTATAATGAGTGAATTGGAAAATATTCCTGGCATAGGAGAAAAACTCATAGAAAAACTTTTAAAGAAATTTAAAACGGTAAAAAGAATTCAAGAACTATCTGAAGACGAATTATCTACTGAAATTAGTCAAACAAAGGCTAAGTTGTTAATTAGGTATTTCTCTCTTAAATAAATTTTGATAAAACAAAGTGGTTTTGCGTCTGTTTTGTATAATTTAGATTTGAAGTAAGTGTTTATATAAAATAATATAAGATTAATTAAATCAATTTATAAATAATATCAAGTGATGGTTTTATGGTCTTGAGATTAGAATAATTAAACGTTTATGACCAAGGGGTTTTGCAGAACAATTTTATATAAGGTATAAAACCTTGTTTTCCTTAGACGTTTAATTTATAATCCTTTAGTTCAAATTTTTCAATGGCAGGAGAAAAATAGTCTTTTAAAGACTTCTGGTTTTAGACTGCTAACTTTTGCCTTCTGTGACAAAAAGAAGAAAATAAACCAACCAATTAAAAAAACAATTATCTTTGGCCCTGATTTCAATGCTTTGTTGTAATTATGAGTGCTAAAACAAACGGTTTTCCATTTACGGTTCATGCTATCAATGCATTGCAGGATACTACAAGGCAGGTAAATAAAAGTTTTCCTTCAATTCAATTATCAAATCCCTTAAACCAAAGCGATACGGTTGATAAAACATTTCTTCTTAGTACACCTCTTAATAAAAGCAGTATTGATTCGATTTTTAAAAAACACGAAGAACGAGAACTTCAATATCAGCAGGAAATAAGGTTGCAACAGGCTAAAAGATGGACAACACCGATTGATACATCAAAATTATTATACGAAAATTTGGGTTTTTATAATAAACAAATTTTTAAAAACTTTAGCGAAGATCAATTTCAACAGAATTTCCTTTTTAATATACCAACAATTAAAGTTGAAGAAAAAAATAAATATTCTCAAGTCTTTATTTATACACAAAAGGAAAGCAAAAATCAAAAATTTATAGATAATTATTTTCCAATTAAATCCAGTACAGAATCAAAAATTATTTTTGACTGGATATCCTTAGTTGTTTTTTTATCAATAGTTTTGCTTGGTTGGATTAGGTTGTTTTTTAATAAATATTTTTTGATGATTATTAAATCAACGATAAGTTATCAGGAGTCAACTGCGCTATTTCGTGAAAAAAACACAGTAGTAGAAAGGGTTTTTTTCTTGTTGGGCATATTGTTTATTTTATCAGCCTCTATTTTTGCATTACAACTTTCGCATTTTTTTAGTTTTGGTTTTAATGAGAATCAATACAATGTGTTTTTTATTGCTTTTATTGGATCATTGATGGGATTATACTTGTTTCGGCTTATCTCTTCGGCAATTATTGGAAGCTTATTCTTAAAACAAAAAGTATTTTCTGAATACATGCATAATGTAAATATTTATACAATGAATACGGGGATAATTCTGCTTCCCGTAATAATTTTTTTACAATATCTTTCCTTTGAGTATTTAAAATTTATAGTTTATTTTGGCATTGCAAGTATTGTATTTCTTTATTTTCTGCAGGTATTACGTTCATTTCAGATAATTAATAGAAAGAATGTTTCAATATTTTATATGATTTTGTATCTTTGTGCTTTTGAATTTGCACCATTTTTAATTGTTTATAAGCTATTGCTATCTCTTAATTAGTGGGAAGAATAGACGGTTTTAAAATTAAAATCCAAAGCAATTTACATGAAAGTTAAGACGATTTTAGTATCTCAACCCAAGCCGCAAAACGACAAATCTCCTTATTTGGAATTAGCAGAAAAACATCATCTTAAAATAGATTTTAGGCAATTTATTCAAGTAGAAGGTTTGTCTGCAAAGGATTTCAGAAAATACAAGATTGATATTCTTGCGCACACATCTGTAATTTTTACTAGTCGCACGTCGATTGACCATTATTTCAGAATATGCGAAGAAATGCGTCTTATAGTTCCTGATACCATGAAATACTTTTGTATTTCTGAAGCTACTGCATTTTATTTACAAAAATATATAGTTTATCGTAAGAGAAAAATCTTTTACGGCGATGGTAAGTTTTTAGATATCATTGAATTGCTCAAAAAGCATAAGGATGAGAAATTTTTAGTACCTGTATCAGATGCTCACAAAGAGGAAATCCCTAAAAAACTAGAGCAAAGCAAAATAAAGTATACTAAAGCAATAATGTACAAAACAGTAAGTGCAAACTTATCCGATTTGTCCGATGTAAACTATGATATGCTTGTTTTTTATAGCCCGTCTGGTATTAAATCACTATTTGAAAATTTCCCTGATTTTAAACAAAACAACACCCGTATAGCAGCCTTTGGTCCCAAAACAGCTAAAGCTGTAAAAGATGCAGGACTAAAAGCCGATGTTAAAGCCCCTTCTAAAGAAGCCCCCTCAATGACTATGGCAATCGAGCAATATGTGCTTGAACATAATAAGGTACATAAATAACTAGAAATCAATATAAAAAAAGAGGAAAGAATTCTTTCCTTTTTTTTTATCCAAATGTGTTAACTTTACCTTTCTATTATGAATCAATCATTTTCAAAAACAGAAAGACTAAAAAAAAGAAAACCAATTGAAGATATTTTCAATTTTGGAGAAAGTATAAATTGTTTCCCGTTTAAAGCTTTCTATCGTTTTTCTAAAAATGTTGATAAGAAAAGATCTTTTGCCCAAGGGGTTTTTGTTGTTCCTAAAAGACTTTTTAATAAAGCCGTTGATAGGAATAATATTCGAAGAAAAATGAAAGAAGCTTTTAGAAAAAACAAACAGGATCTATATAAGGAATTGTATGACAATAATCAAAAGCTCGAATTCGCTGTTATTTATATTGCAACCAAAAACATTGAATTTGAAAATATTGAGAGCGAAATGCTTGTTTTAATTAAGGCCTTGATTAAGAACAGACTAAAGGCTACTTAAGGTTTTTTAATTAGTAAAAGTTCCCCCTTTCAAGTTAAATAATGTTAAACCAGAATATTCCTAATAAATAATTATATAATTTTGTTTTTTAGCAAGTTTTATTGGTATAGCAAATCACATATTGAATTTATTTTGGTCTGTTTAATTCATGATAATTAATAACTTAATGGAGTATAGTGTTTTTGTGTCTTCGCACACCAAACCTTCGGGATTTAAAATCGTTGGCCCGTTTGTCCCAAAAGAAATTCTTATCGTGATGACTCTGAGACAAAAAACAAAAATTACAAATTAATCAGTTAAAGTAAAGGTAATTTATAGACTAATGAGTTAATGAACGAAAATTAATAGATAAGGAAATATGAAAACAAAAAGAAGAATATATAAATCCGGCCTACTCTTTGGATTATTGCTGCTATTGGGATTTTTGGGTTTTAAATCAGGCGATGATTTTAAGATTGCAAAAAGCCTTGATATTTATTATTCTTTATTCCGCGATGTAAATGTTTATTATGTTGATGAGACAAATCCGGAAAAGCTTGTAGAAACAAGTATTAACGCTATGCTTGAATCGTTGGATCCATATACTGTTTATATTCCCGAATCAGAGATGGATGATTTTACATTTATGACTACCGGACTATATGGGGGTATCGGAGCACTAATTCGGAATAAAGACGGACAACCGATTATAGCTCAGCCATATAAGGGGTTTCCAGCCGACAAAGCAGGATTGCGAGCTGGAGATATAATTTTAGAAGTAGATGGAATTCCAACAAAAGAAATTGAAATAGATAATATTAGTGAGAAATTAAAAGGAATACCTCAAACAAAGTTAACACTTGTAATTGAAAGGCCTTATTCAAACGAAAAAATCACAAAGGAATTGGTACGCGAAGAAATCAAAATTAAAAGTGTGCCATATTATGGAGTTGTTGACAAAAATATAGGTTATATTAGTGTGAATAAGTTTACCCCCGAAGTATCAAGAGAAGTAAAAGATGCGCTAAAGATACTAAAGTCAGAACAACAGATTAATGGATTAATACTTGATTTTAGAGGTAATCCTGGCGGATTACTAGTTGAGGCACCTCGTTTATGTAATTTATTTGTTAGCAAGGGTCAAGAAATTGTTAGTACCAAAGGAAAAATAAAAAAGTGGGATCAAACCTATAAAACCACTGAACCACCTTATGATACTGAAATTCCTATTGTTCTTTTAGTAAATAGAGGCTCTGCTTCAGCTGCAGAAATAGTTGCTGGTGCTCTTCAGGACCTTGATAGGGCTGTTATTCTTGGTCAGAGAACATTTGGCAAAGGACTTGTTCAAACAACTGTTCCTTTAAATTACAATAGCCAGCTTAAAGTGACAACTGCAAAATATTATATTCCAAGCGGAAGATGCATTCAAGCAAGAGATTATTCGCATCGTAACGAAGATGGCAGTGTTGGATATGTTCCAGATTCATTAATATCTGAGTTTACCACAAAAAATGGTAGGAAAGTGTATGATGGGGGCGGTATTATTCCTGATATTAAATTAGAGATTGATGATATTAGTCCCATTACATTAACGCTGGTTGGTGAGAATATTATTTTTGATTTTGCAACTAAGTATGTATATGAAAATCAGAATATTCAAAAAATCTCTGACATTGTGATTACCGATGATCTTTTTAACGATTTTATTAATTATGCCATTAAGCAAAAATTTATTTACGAGACATCAAGCGAAAAAGAACTTAAACAATTTGAAAAAGTATTAAAAAGAGAGAAATACTATACTCGAGTAGAATCTGAAATTATTGATCTGAAAGCAAAGCTAGTAAATGATAAAAAGCAGGATATAATTGAGTTTAAAGATGAAATAAAAGAGTTTTTACAAGATGAGATTGTCGGAAGATATTATTATGTAGAAGGCCAAATAGAAGCTAGTTTAGCCAACGATAGTCAGGTCTTAAAGGCAATAGAAATCTTGAAAAATGAAAATTTATATAGCTCTATATTAAATGGTAGTTATAAAGAAGAAGAAACAAAGCTTAGTTATAATGATCAATAAAAATGACCTATTCTTTTATGCCTTATTTCTTATTAATGTGCTTCAAGCCAGTTATTCCCAATACCAATATCTACAATAAGAGGGATGCTCAATTTGATCGCATTTTCCATTTTGTTTTTTACAAGAGCTTTTATTTCATCAACTTCGGGTTTGTAAATATCAAAGATTAACTCATCGTGCACCTGCAGAATCATCTTGCTTTTATAGTTCTTTTTGTTGAGTTCATTAAAAATATCGATCATTGCTATTTTTATAATATCAGCAGCGGAACCCTGGATGGGAGCATTAATGGCATATCGTTCAGCATTTCCTCGCACAATGCCATTTCTTGAATTAATGTCGTTTAAAATACTTTTACGTCCCATCATGGTTTCTACGAATCCTTTTTCACGAGCTTTGGCAATACTTTTATCCATGTACTCTTTAACTTTTGGGAACCCAATAAAATACTCATCAATGAGTTGTTTGGCTTCCGTTCGAGGTACTTTTAGTCTTTGAGATAAGCCAAAAGCAGAAATACCATAAATAATTCCAAAATTGGCCGTTTTTGCCTTTCGTCTTTGATCGTTTGTTACCTGGTTAATGTTTTCCACGTGGAAAATTTTTGCAGCTGTAGATGTGTGTATATCTTCATTTTTTTTAAAGGCTTCTATCATATTCTCATCCTGACTCAGATGGGCCATTATTCTTAATTCGATTTGTGAATAGTCGGCAGCTAATAATATATGATTGTTATCAGAAGGAATAAATGCTTTTCGAATTTCTCGCCCTCGTTCTTCCCGAATAGGTATGTTTTGCAAGTTTGGATTATTCGAACTTAATCGTCCGGTCGAAGCTATAGCTTGGTTGTATGAAGTATGAATTTTACCGGTTTTAGGATTTATTAATTTAGGTAATGCCTCAACATAGGTTGATAATAGTTTTTTTAATGATCTGTATTCCAAAACATCATTAATTATTGGATGTTTTTCGAAAAGCAATGCCAATGTTTCTTCGTTGGTTGAGTATTGCTGTGTTTTTGTTTTTTTTGCATTCGAATCCAACTTTAACCGGTCAAACAAAATTTCTCCTAGTTGCTTTGGAGACGAAATGTTAAATTCCACTCCGGCATGTTTAAAAATATTTGTTTCAGATTCAATGAGTTCAAGGTTAAGTATTTTGGAGTATTCATTTAAAGCAGTAATATCAATTTTTATTCCGGTAGATTCCATGTTGGCCAATACAGGAATTAAAGGCATTTCTAGATTTTCAGAAAGATCATATAACCCGTTATTTTTTAAATCTTTTTCAAAAAGAAACTTAAGCTGAAAAGCAATATCAGCATCTTCTGCAGCATATTCTTTAATTTGTTCAATAGGAACATTTCTCATGGAGCCTTGTCGTGGTCCTTTTTTGCCAATCAATTCTTCAATTTCAACAGGTTTATAACCCAAATACTGTTCCGACAAATAATTTAAATTGTGCCGTAAATCAGGTTGTAATAGATAGTGTGCAATCATCGTATCGAATAGCAAACCCTTTACAGGTATTTGGTATTGTTGAAGAATTAAAATATCAAACTTAATATTTTGACCAATTTTACGAATATTTTGATTTTCAAAAACAGGTCTAAATTCTTCCAGAATCGATTGAGTAATTTCACGTTCTTCAGGAAATGAGATATAAAACGCTTTGTGTTTTTCGAAAGAAAAAGACAATCCTACAATGTCGCAAGAATATGGATCGAGACCTGTAGTTTCAGTATCAAAGCAAATTTCTTTTTGTTGAAGTAGCTGATTTATAAGGTTTTTTCTATCTTTAGTGTTGTCTATTAAAATATAATTATGATCTGTATTTGAAATGTTTTTTAAAGAAGAAAAAACTTTCTCAACCTCATTATCCCCAAACAATGATCCTTGTATTGGATTTGATGAAGGACTTGTTGGATATTCTTTACGAAACAGTCGTTGTAAAACAGTTTTAAATTCAAGCTCATTAAAGAGTTTAGTGAGTTTTTCTTCATCAGGATTTTCCAGGATTAATTTTTCCGGATCAACAGTAATTGGAACGTCTAGCTTTATGGTTGCTAATTCTTTTGATAGCAATATCATTTCTTTATTTTCAACTAATTTATCTTTTTGCTTTCCGGGAATTTGATCAATATTTTTATAAATATTTTCAATGCTTTCAAATTCACTAATTAGCTTTATTGCTGTTTTTTCTCCTATGCCTGGAGCTCCGGGAATATTGTCAGAACTGTCACCCATTAAACCAAGAATATCAATAACTTGAACAGGATCTTTAATCGTATATTTATCACAAATTTTTTGTTTATCAACAAGTTCCATTTCATTTCCACCGCGACCCGGTTTAAGCATTAAAATATGATCAGAAACCAATTGTCCATAATCCTTATCGGGAGTCATCATGTAGGTTGTAAAGCCTTCCTTTTCGGCTTGTTTTGCTAAAGATCCAATTACGTCGTCGGCTTCGTATCTATCAACTTGAATAACGGGTATTTTAAATGCTTCAATTATTTCTTTAATAATGGGTATTGATTTTTTAATATCTTCAGGTGTTGCTTCTCGATTGGCTTTATATTCTTTATACATTTCATGACGGAAAGTAGGATAGGGAGGATCAAAAACAACTGCAATATGTGTTGGATTTTCTTTTGCTATTAAATCGATCAATGTATTGGTAAATCCATAAATTGCCGAAGTGTTTAATCCTTTTGATGAAAATCGCGGGTTTTTAATAAAGGCATAATACGAACGGTAAATTAGTGCATAAGCATCTAATAGATAGAGTCTTTTTGACATATAGCAAAGTTTAATCTTACGTAATTATCACTAAATTATTTGAAATACCAAATTACAAATTACTACGTACAAAAAACAAAGAAAAGTCACATAATAAAAAGAGGAGTATACTTTCTTTTTAAAACTAAATATTATCAGAAGCAAACCATTCAGCAAAAGAGGTGGCTGTTTCATGGAGTTTCAAACTATGCAAGCTTAATTCAGAAGGAAGTCTCTTTTTAATTTTTTGTACGAAATCAATAACCATATTCTCACAGGTAGGCTGATATTCTACAACAATTAGTTTTTCAAACATTTGATTTTGGTTACAATTTAGACTTTTAGCTGCATTTTTTGCGATAATAAAAGCATGATCAAAAGGGTCAATTATCTCCTCCGTTACAATTTTTTTAAGATCTCCAAAATCAATAACCATACCAAGCTTTGTATTTGCTTCATCTATTATTGGTACTCCAATAACAGTAACAAACAACTTGTATGAATGTCCGTGAATATTTGCACAGGGTCCATTGTAATTCCATAAAGCATGTGCAATTTCAAAATTGAATTCTTTAGTAACACGAATATTGCTCATAATATGATAGTTGGTTATTTACAGAAACAAAGATAAAACACATTTGTTGATTGCTGAAAAGAAAAATAAAAAAACCATTCAACCTCTTTTATTGAATGGTTTTATATATAATGAAGCCTACAGATTAATTAGGATTGTTACAATTACTAACACAATTTATTAGATTGCTAAGATTTTTATGTTTTAATGCATAGTAGGTGTTTTTACCTTCTCTCTTGGAACACAGAACGCCTTTATCCTTTAAAATTCCTAAATGATGTGACGTCGTTGATTGTTCGATACCAAGTAATTCATGAATCTCGGTAACGGTCAGTTTTTTACCATCTTCTAAAAAACTAAGTATAGCTATTCGCATAGGGTGAGCAATGGCTTTTAGCATGTTTGCTGCTTCTTCTAATTGCTCAATTGTAAGGTCTTTTATTTTCATAATCGGTTGCAGAATTTGTAATTAACAAATGCAAATATATAAATATATAATTTTTAAAATTATGACTATTGTCATTAAAATACAATGCTTTACTAAAAAAAAGAAATTAGTAATTCTGAGTTCTATAAAAATAAAAGAATTGAGATTATTATGGCTTTTAATCAAACTATTCGCTTATTATCGTGTTTTAGAATTAGTATATTTGAGAAAAAATTGAAATTAATGGTCGATATTGATAAAATACAAAATTCCATAAAGGAAGAAATGGAGCGGTTTGAACCTTTTTTCCGCTCATCAATGCAAACAAAGGTTCCTTTATTGAATATTATTATGAATTATATTTTGCGACGAAAGGGGAAACAAATGCGGCCTATGTTTGTCTTTCTTTCAGCAAAAATGCTAAAGGAACCTGTAACCG